>Ga0123342_1005936_pt1 | contig 17286 bp, 18 predicted proteins | sample Turbeawhitnodule_FD_89960 | JGI IMG/M metagenome (GOLD analysis project Ga0123342, IMG submission 89960) | Root nodule microbial communities of legume samples collected from Mexico - Turtle bean Mexico white nodule | ecosystem: Host-associated > Plants > Roots > Nodule | place: Mexico: Nepantla... | reverse complement strand
GACGACTCTCTGTTGCACATATTGTTTGGATGCCGGCCAAATTTGGAGCCACTCTTCAGAGACCAGAAATCTATCCAATCTACTCTTTGTTGTGCCATTCGCTTTAAACCATGTAAACCTTTTTCCTACACCAGGAATGTCCATCCAACCATTATTTTGAATAAAGTTATTAAAACCTGCAATCTCCTTCTTTTGACTTGAATGGCCTCTAATTCCTTTCCTCTCCTCGGGCCTCCTAACAGCATTGAAATCACCACATAGACACCAAGCCAAATTCTGGTAGGATTGCTTGAGAGTCGTTAATGCTTCCCACAAGAGAATTTTATCCTGTAAATTACATGCTGCATAAACATTTACCACCACACAATGACATTTTGTTTCAAGATGATAGCCTGCTATAGCGATAAAGCCAGTCCCGACAGCGTGGCTTCCATACTCGAATGCTTCCTTATTCCACATTGTTAACATACTTCCTGCCCCATTAATCCCTTCAAGATGTATCCATCCAATGTTACTGCTCTTCCACAACAGAAAACATCTGGCATCTGAGAAAGAGGAAGTTTTCGTTTCCTGCAAATAGAGGAAAACAACACCCTCCTTAGACACAAGGTGACTCAAATACATTCTCTTCAATATATCAAAAGTTTTAAGTAAAGGGGAAGGGGTAAAGTGAAGGTGAATAGGTTGGTAGAGGTAATTATAAAGGAGTATTGTATACATGATGGAGGTACTTGCAGGGTGATAATCTTAATGGGTGGGGAAGGTTGCTTGTCTTTGTGTGCAGGAAGAGGAATTTAAAAGCCCTTCTAATGGTATTTACAAAGGAGGTCAAACAGTTTGTAGGTGGCAGTTTGCTTGTGCTTGAAGTTGTGTACGTTGATGTGTTTGGGGAGAATGTGAACGTCTCAAATTCAGAAGAAACAAGTTCTGTGACCAGTGTAAATTTTTATAGGATGTCATCTCTGTGTTTTGTGCTATAATTGTCTGTATGATGTCGTCTAAGAGGTTTTTAGAAGCTGGGTGTGCAGCATACTTTTGTACTGCATAATTTTGAAGGTTGTCTAGGTACTCATTTTCTGCATAATAAATTATGATGTTTAGGTTTTCTAGAGTTTTTGGTATTGCTGGTTTTGTTGTAAATTGTTGTGGTTCTGATGTTGTACGTTAGATATGAGGTTTAAATTTTTTTATAAAGATTGGGATATTTCTTAAGTATTTTTTTAATTTATTCATATTTTTTTTTCTGATAAACAAATAAAATTGCCCTGATCTGAAAAAAAAAACGAGGAAAGTGTTGCACTATTGAATTATATACTCTATTGCAAAGCAACAAGCGACGGTGTCAAAACTACATTTAACAATCAAGCAGGCCAAAACCCTAAATTATAGTTTCTTTATTCTTGTAAAAAAAACTCTTGAGCAAAACTCAACCAATATCTTGTGTGTGGACTTAAAAAAAATACTTAATCATTTTAAACTTAATATTTTATTAATTTCTTATCCCGACAAAATCCTTACATTCTATGAATTCACAATTTTGATTGAAAGGAAAAATGAAGAAAAAAAAAGAGGATTTCTTTTGTAGATAATTGCTATACTTCAGAATTAACAGTGTATTAGAGGATTCTAAGACATCATCCGACTTAATTGGATTTCTAAAACAGGAAACTAATGACTGAAACTTTACTTTCTCTTCTCTTCTTGTGAACCAATGCATATCCTTAAGTCAAGCAATAAGCAAAGCAGAGTCAATAGCATAACCATTGCATTACATCTGTCGAAAAACATTCAACAGCACAGGACGTTAACTTCAACACCCTTGACGATATGAATTTTTGTTAAACATAATGTTTCACGCGTAAATTACACAAGGATAATCAACAATATTAAGATTACAAATAAAATTATCTCAGCACCACGACACTACATCTTTCGAATCAGTCAATATAACAGTTACACATAACCAAATTGCTCGTATAAGAATATGCTCAGTAATAAATGGAAATTAAAACTGTCGTGCTAAGATTCTCTGACAATCATTTTATCCAAACGAAGGAATGATTTTAAGCAATTTCTTCTAAATTATGACTGTCATACATTTTAACTAACTACTTTTCAGACACTTAAGCAAAAAGAAAAAAGCATCACCGCCGTGGGTCGGCTCTTCTCACTCTTCCCTATAATCTGGATTCTCCTTCAAAATTACAAAACCTTCAAGAATTGGCGATAGGGGAAGGTATCTGAAGAAAAAAAAAATAGTTAGTATTAGAGAACATAAGCTTGGCATGTTTTAAAATTTGAAGGCATAGGTGCATTACTTTTCCGTTGCCAGCTCTGCCCTGTCCCCAGCAGCCAGGAGAACAGGAGTGGAGTGGGTCTGAAAGCCAGTAATTGTTTTAGGACGACCTGCTTGTCCAACAACATCTACTGCTTGGCCAACACGAACTGGCACTGGTAAAGGCTTCAAGTTCTCATCCACAGTCAGTAACATCCTTGGCTGTTGCAACAAATTACAGAACGTGACTGAGAATTGCAAAAGGAAGAGTCTAACTGGAAAGAGGAAATGAAACTCAAACAAACCTGCATTGCCAAAACGAGGAAGTACAGAACATAGTGATATTTCCCCAACACAATGGCTTTCATATCTAGGCAAGCGTGCAACATGGTAATTAGTCCAGCAAGCGCTGTCCTGTAAAAATGATACAGAATGTTGATTAGAAAATATTACACTAAAGCTGTATATGTGTCATTATAAAGTTGCCAACACGGTCAGAAAGAATATGTTTACTTACGGTGATAGTAGGAAACGATCTGAATGATATGGATTAAGTGTTAATAAGCCCTTTCCCAAATGCACAAGACCTTGGGCAATCCGCACCTGTAAGTAAAAGAAAATGGGTGACTATATAAACAGTGGAATTAGAAAATAAGGAGGGAATCTTAGAGAAAACTCACACAAAATAGAAGGCTGGTATCCTTGTAGTAATAACTTGAAAGATTACGAAGCATGCCAGCAATTCGGGCATTGTTCGTACCAGCACCTATTAGACCCAAGGAGATTACTGCCGCCTAAAGCACATAAATTGTATTAGCTACAAATAATCAAAGGTAGACTAGACTGTCCAAAGTAAATAGACATGACATCTCACCATAGCTACTTCTGAATCAGTATCATGGCTCAGTCTGCTTAAGGTATCCATAACATTGACCTGTAATGTTTCCGTAAAATTTAGCAAAGATTATCAAAAGTGAGATCTTGCACCCGTATGATATAATAGTTTGAACTACAATTCATGTTTTTCATAGCAAGGTTAATTAATTTCACTTTCACACTGAAAAAATAAACAGCTGCAAACATGATAAAATGCAGGGAAGCAAGTCCACTTCTTACCTTTGGATTTGATATACAAAGTAGACCAAGTGCGAGAGGAACTGCTCGGCGAATATTCTGCTCTCCATACTGCAGAAGATGTTCTAATGATCGAATTGCCATCTCAACTCCCAGTTCTTCAGCCATGGCTACCATAGCAATTCCAAGCACAGCAGGACCTTGGTGAGTTTCACCTTTATCAAGATGTTGAGAACAATGACCCAAGAGATTCTGAACCTACAAGAGCCAGAAAATACAAAACATAAAAACATGCATACACAATTATAAACATAAAAGTGGAGCACAAGTTTTTTTTTTTTAACTTCATAAAATTGTACCTTGAGAACATTTCCAGTTCCAGCATAGGCACATGACAGTAGTGTCATGTCACAATACTTTCTAATTTTTTCATTAAAAGTCTTTGAAACTTCGGCAGTTGCCTCAACACTGTCCTGCAGTAACAAAGCACAAGTGACAAGTGAGTATTATAACAACTTTGACCTCGCCCAATAGCAGAACCAGCTCAATATCAATTGTTATTCAGAAATTATAGAAATGAGATTAATGAGGTGATAAGAAAATAACCTCTAATTCAAGAAATAAAGACAACAGACTGGCAAACAACTGATTACCTGCTTCCCAAGATATAGAAGACCAAGGCCAAGAGGTAAAAGTCGGGTAAGGGGCTCTCCTAACTCTGACTCACTCCTGTCCATTAGTGTATATATAATTGCTTGGGCAATTTCCTCATTGCAAGAACCCACAAAGATCAAGCCCAGAGAAATAGCAGTGAAAGCAAGCACATCAAGTGATGCTTTAGAATCATTCAGTACACCTGTCAGTTTCTCCCGTAACTGAAAGAAGCAAGAACAAATTAAAAACTTCGCATTTGCATATAGTGTGTATCTCAATTCTCAACAAAAATTATTACAAGATTTTCAAAAATATAGAGAAATATAGATCACCTGCTCATTCTGGGAACCAGCATATGCAATTCCCAAACCCATTATAGCACCAATCCTGATTGATGTGTCTTCTTTGTCTGTATAATCACCAAGAAGTGCCATTGCCTGAAAAGGAATTAAATCAGATCTAAAATATAAACTAAGAAATTAAGTGGTATACCCCCTCATATCCAGAAAACATAAGGATAAAAGAAACTCACAGGATCACAGTCATTCTTGATACTACAATTGACAATTCCGACTCCCAATAATGCACCAGCAATAACATGATTATCATTACTATGGAAGTACTTGTCAAGTTGAGCAAGTCCTGAGTCAACGTCCCACAGTAAAATCATACCCTGAAACAATACATTAGTGTTGTAAATTAAATTTGACATGATCCAAACCCATAAGAAAAAGCGGCTCAGTATGAAATCGCATACCAGACTAGCTGCAGCACTAGTCTTCCCATGTTCCTTGTTTTTGAAAAGCCAATTTCCAGAAGAAGCACTACTTGAAGAATCTGAAGGAACAGTCATTAATTTATCCTGCACAACGAGGATGGGAAGTGAGGTAAATATAATATTGAAGAATAGAAGAGATCATTAACCCAATCACAAATATAACATATAGAATCTTAAAATATAAAATACAGTATACCTGACCAAAGCCAGCATTTACAAATGCATTAACAAAAGTTGCAGCAAGATTCTGTCTAGCTGAATCAACACTTGCACCAGCACTAGCCCGGCCATCAAGCAAGTGTGCCTAGGAGAAATCAAACAGAGTGAAACATAAGTTGACAGCTAATCAACAAAATGGCACACTTGAGATAGAAACTATCACATCTAGAACCTTTTGTTTCTGGTACATGGAATATGAACACAATCAGAGATGTCTCTCTGTTAGTACAAAATTATTTTCAACATGAAGCAATCTAGTACAAGAATAATCTTTTTTTCTGAATGAAATACAATTAAATATCAGAAAAGGCAGGCAGCTGCTTCTTTATCAAGAAATCAATCTCAAAAAAATAACTCAAACCATTTTTGACACACGATTGATGACCAACAACATATAAATTATTTCAGTTACTAGCCTAGACTCTTTTATAGTACATCGCTGAATTTGAACTGGCAAAATACAGCACATCAGCAACAATTCTTCCATTAATAAATTAGATAGAAAATCTCACAAGTCAAATATTATTGGAAAAAGATTAAATAACCTATGTGCAAAAGCACTACAAATAAACGTGATAGGGGCAATTCAGTAGAAAGGAATCCTTTCAATCCCTCAAGAGTATATAAGAAACCAGAACTCACTGATACACATATAACTATCAACAAGAATTCTTAGACAAGACAAGAAACTGTAACAAAAGCTGCAAAAAGTAATGTATATTAATAAAAATCATGACTTATCATTATAAGAATTTGAACCATAATTTAGCTAGGTAGAAATAAAATATCATTGCATTATATGTAAATTTATACACGCAGAGGAAGTTATATCTGGTAGAGAGTTCATTATAGCAGAAGTTAAATTATCACCAAAATTACACCTTGTATATATCCTCAGGGGACTTGGGCTCCGTAACTTCAATGTCACGAGCAAGGGTGAGATATCCTTCACTTAACTTAGAATTGTTGATAATATCCTGAAACATTTCTCTGTCCTCATCATCTGCAGCCATCTCCTCATCAAGCTCAAAAGTAATTCCCTGCAGATAAATAATAATCAACAATAAATATCTCACAAGACCATAAAAAAAGTCCCCAAAAAGATCTGAAAATGGAATTTTGTCAGTATATATGGGGCCTTTAGCTTCGACAAAACAAGTTAGGCTGTATAATATCACTGTTAAAAGACTTACGAATCACAGCTACCTCACAAAAAGAAACATGAGCCAAGATAATTTCACAAAGTAATAAACAGAATCCTGGACTTACATGACGTGCAAGCATGTAACAAAATTGCTTCTTTCGCAGCACATCATTACAAGAGGTGAACACATCCCTCACATGCTGTCACAGCACTGCAACTAATTAGTTTCAAGCCACAACATAAGATACAAAAGATAAAAAATATTTCATGATTTGTGTGTGTATATATATACACACTGAGAATTGAACACAAACTCCAGTGTTAAAAGAGACTTTCAACAATTTCAGGGCCACACCTGCATGTTATCCATGAACAATGCAATTTGGAGTGCATTAGGATATTCTTCAAATTGTTTATAAATTGAGTATGCAATGTCCAAAACTAGCATATCATCTGGCCCTGGGAGGTATCTGCAAAGTTACATACAAATAATAAAATATAAATGTATAAGATAACATGTTTGTCAGAGAAAGAACCAAAATATAAATTTACCCCAGACAACATATAAAAGAAAAAACCAAAACAGCGGCATCACATTTATATGCAAAACGCTTGCAAGTCAATAGATTCCTTCTCAAGAAATCTTTTAGAATATTCACTACCATTACAAGCCAAAATGCACCCATAAACCTTTACATTATTATAAAATACAACATCACTCTCAAATTTCAACACCAAACTTAGAAGCTTCAGAACCTCTGACTGTAAAAAAATAATTCTGTCAGTAAAACCAAACTCCAATCTTCAGTATTCTCAGCACAACTGTAGTAAGAGATCCAACAACAACTTAAGCTAACTAAGATCGTTTAGCCACTAAAACTTAAGTATAGGAATTTAGAAATGAATATATAGACATGATAAAAATAGAAAACCAAATGAAAGAGCATGAAATTGCAATACAAAAAATACAATTAAACCATGAAAGGGACAAACATTCATATGCCATGATAAATTGTTACTTCCTCCATTCCTTATTATAGAACACCTTCTAGAAGCTCTATATGGTCCCTTTTGTAAGGCACTTTATACTTCCAGTGATACATTTACCTTTTCATTACTTATTGTCCTTGCTAAATGTTTTCGGTATGTATTTTGGGGTTTGTCTGTAATGATGAGAGCTTATAATTCACGTATTTTCCAATGAAATGTCACTACACCATTTTCAACTCCTAAAGATTGTGCCGTTTCTACTTAAAGTTCCTTTCATTTATAGATCACTCACTGATTATCCAGTTCTCATTCATGTAAGCTTTGATAAGCTAATTTCTATTTAAACGTTCTCTTTCACATATCATTCCACTCTAGCTTTGAAAAATCTGATTGCAGAATTAGAATTTTAAATCTAGTGGGAGAAGTTATAAAGAGAACTTATTAATTCTTGATTAACAATATTTTGGTTCAGTCAAAAAAATCTCAATGTCTCAACTCAACACATTAGTATAAATTTTGGAATAAATATATGATTGATCGTTAAGCTTCCCATACATCACCCAATGCTCCTAGCAAAACGTGCAATTATTATGAAAATTAATATTTTTAATTCACGTACAAAAATTAAATGTTGATCATTAAGGGTAAAATAGGTAGGTCAACACTATTTTTTTTTTTAAAAAAATCTACAAAAACTAACCTATATTTTTACCACGTAATTTGGTTAATGTTGCCTTGTAATAAGGACAGGAAGGAGTGTTTTTCTTTCTTTCCACTATTATGAACTCAATTGAGTTTTCTCTACATAAACCAAGCCATGTTTGCAGTTACCTTGCTGAACTTGTGAGATATAGGCAAGTTCTTTTAAAATTTGTTTTGTCAACATGTGCACTCAACATACCAAGGTCTTCAACCTAACATTAAAATGCAGTACAAAGAGAGTTTTAGTTCACCGGACAAAATAGCAAAGCTAAGCAACAGCCTAAAAGGATCTCGCATATTACCTCCATCAAAAGATCAACAGCTTCAGGTTCTGCATTATGCTGCAGGACATTGAAAATTAATTAAAATAAATAAATAATAGTCTCCCACTAACACATCTAATTGCATCTATATTCCATACAGTTCAATTTTGAGTAAAATGAATGTGATATACTGTACCTTCATGTGAAAAGCAACTATTTGTTGCACGAGTTCCATGAGATCATCTATGGGAGTCTCTTCACTCTGTAAAAGCATTTCAAATTAAACATGAACAGGAAACAATCAGATAAATTTTAACAGTTAACACCACTCAACGTAAATACAAATCATGTGGAGCCACGGGATCCTTAATTACTTCATTGATTACATACATAGACTATGTTGACAACATATAAAGTAAATAATTAAATGAACTAGAGAAGGTGATTCATGCTTATTCATTGGACTAATTGAAATATCAAATTTTAAATTAGTCAGATGCCCAACCTGTCGTTTTGCGTATTCTTGTGCAATTTCTCCGGCCAGATTCCTGATAACAAAAAAAATACATAACTGGTAAGATTAATGATAACTCCTCAGTCAGACTTTAATCACCAGAATTCTAACTTTCCTGGTAATTATCTTTGATAATGATAAAAAAAGTCCCAAAGAACATTATTCTCACCTAACATACTCGTGGCCCCATGAACCAATATCGCCCTCCGAACCCAGTAATCTATACTTGAGGCTTTCCTGACAGAGCCATAGGAAAAAATCAATACAAAAACCGCTTTGCAAAGGCCCTAAAAGGCATCTAAATGAAGGAACATCACCATGCCGGAACACAACCAAACCAAGACAATCACGAAATATATTTTCAATTTCTAACTAAGCAAACTGGCTTACTCGTTCTCCTTCGGCAGACATTGTGAGCGCCAAAACCGACAATATATCCGCAAGGTACTTCTGCATTGAGGAACGACGACTAGGTTAACCAACACTACAAACACCATACTACTACTATCCAGTACCAAGGCCACACCATATCCATAACAATACCTTCAAATCAGACTCGACCATAGTTTCATAATACGTCTTAAGAGTTCCATAATGCGGGCGAAGAAACTTCAAGGGTTTAGGAACAGAAGTCATAGAGCTCGTGGAAGTTCGAATTTCTTGCCTACAACAAAACCACGCCCAATTCAAAATACATAATCAATTTAAAAAGAAGTTAAAAATCCCCTTCCAAATAAAAGATTGTTCCTTTAGAGCATATTACTAGGTTTACCTCATGCTCTCGAGTGCAACCTTCTGCAATCCCTTGTCGGCATCTTGAACCCTCTCCACGTAAAGGTCTAGCTGCTGCTTCAACGCCAAATCCTCATCGGACTGCACAAATTACCAAAGAAACAATCGATTTCCATTTCTATCTTGCAAGAAATAGCCTAACAGGCACTAGAGTTTTGAAGCACGGCTTTTGAACTTACCAGATCTTCGTTCTCGACCTTCTTCTTCGTAACGGCGTCGTCTTTGAACGCACTGGTGCTGGCGCTGGTGCCGGCACGATTAGGATCGGGCGCCATCGAAGAAATTGGAAACCCTAGAAATGACTGGGGAAAGAAAGGGGATTGAACTACGACGGAAAAAAGGTGAAAATCGAGCAGAGTGATGGTGGTGCCAGAAAACTAAAGAAACTGCCACTTTGGAGCATATAACACACAAAGGTTTCTTGTTGCCGAGGATTTTCTCACTTTAATGGGCCTTCACCCATTCCACAAAGGCCCAGCAAGAAACATCGACTTGAATGCTTCTTCTTCCTGCACCTCCATCATTTCTTCAGCCACCCCATATTAAAATGGAAACTACGCTTATACCCTTCAGTAAATAATGTTAAAATTTAACCTAATTTTTACTTTAACCTAACTTCTAGCTTTTCACACTAACATTCATTCACTCTGCAGCATTCACTCTCCTTCAAAGCTCTGCTCGTAATCTCTCTTCCTCCATCATTCACCACAATTGTCATCTTCATTCACCACAAGGTTACTAATTGTCATGGTTTGAATTTCTAAGCCTTTTTAATTTGAATTTGGTGGAAGTGTTTGAAACCACATCAAGTAATTTGGTATTTTTCTTTGTTTGCTTAGGTTCAAGAATATGTAATCTGGTAGTTTTAGTTTGTTAAATAGGTCCCAAATTACGTAATCCGATGAGTGTTTATTTAGGTTCTAGATTACGTAATCTAGTATTGTTAGTTGTTAAATAGGTTATGAATTATGTAATATAGTATTATTAGTTGTTAAAGAAGTTCTAGATTACGTAATCCGGTAGATTTATTGTTTAATTAGGTTATAGATTACATAATCTGGAAGTGGTAATTTTTTAGTTCTGGAATAGGTAATCCGGAATCGGTTATTTTTGTGTTCTAGATTAGATAATCTGGAAATGGTTTTTTTCGAGGTTCCAGTTCCACAATCCTGAAGAACATTTTTTTGTACTATGTGCAATGGTTCAACTTGATGATTATATTATTCCTTATCTTATTTGTAAATAATTAAAATTCACATGGTGTTGTGAACATATATGGCTAAAACAATAGGTATTGGATCTCAGGGTCATGATCGCACAAGACTGACGACATCGGGTAGAAGAGACCGAGGTGATGTCGAGGAAAGGATTGGTGTTAATGCTCATACTAATAATGACAATCAACAAGGATTACATGATGATGAGCAAGTGGACTAAGGATAAGGGTTTTCTAGAGGACCTTCTGATATGTCGTTGCTAGTAAATTTTGTTGACCATGTTGTTGTTAAGCTTTGGAAGGGTGAGGTAAGAAAGGAAAAACCTTCAATTAAATTGTCTTTGTTAATTATTGTTTAAATTGATTTAATTATATTGAATATATACAAATTTTGTATTAGGATCGGGGAGAACTTAAGTTAGTATCCCACAGTAAAAAATTATGTAAATTTGGGATGTCTCATGCTAATAATGAGCTTCTTGTACAAAATTTTGGATTGTTTAGTTTCTGCAATATAAGTTAGGAGTTGGGGACAAGGGTTGATTTCAGTCTTTGTCGAGAGGTGGTATGGGAAGACGAACTCTTTCCTCCTTCCCGTACAATGTTAAATGCATTCAAAAGTTTCACATAATCAGGATGAGTTTAAAAAATATCACTAACAATATTGGAAGACTCACGACACGTACTCTAGTGAATATAGTTGTCATGGTCTAACAATATCATTAACTATTGCAATTCAATTATTGGTCCTCTAACTGATCTCTTGTACGAGTATCCTTGTTATTTTTGTCATACTTGTTTTATTATTGTCATATTATCCTCTTTATTCTCCTTCAAAGTACGTAGTATGTTACCCAGCTTAACCATGCTTTTAATCATATCAATAAGCATGGAATGTTCATTCACTTTTTATTTGCCTGCAATTAGATGATCAACTAATGTATCATACAAATCATGATTATGAGTACCACATATTACCTTAAGTACCCAAGTTTGACCCTTTCCAATAGGTTTAACTCGCAATTTAAAGGGATATTCACATTTTCGAGTACTAATGGCAGTAACCTCCAAACCATCATTGTACTTTATGTAATTACCCCCCTTTCATAGCCTAACAAGACATATGTCTTTCTCCCTTGCTTTCCATTTGCTATGTCAGACCTAATAATAATAATAATAACAAAACCAAGTTCATACCCAACCCTACGGACCCATTCAAGTAAGTCTTCTCGCAAAGGAAACACCTACGCAAAGTTATTCTAACAATATTATAAAATCAATTCTTCAAATTATAATGCAATAAACATGAATGAAATAAAAAAATTTCACCTCATATGTTGTAAAATGGGTACCATAGTCCCTGTTCTTACCGGTTGACTTGCTCGGCGGTTGACTTTGATGACAAGCTTTAGCTCCGTGTGCTTCTTCACGAGTCTCGCTAGCTTGGATTGCAGGTCTGCTCGGGCATTCAACTACCTTGGAACATGCATCAGCTCGAACGTGGGGAACGTTTCCCTCAAAAGTGTAACATACCTCAAGTACGATGCCATTTGTGGATCTTTGGCCTGGTACTCACCTGTGACCTGCCCGATTACCAACAACGAGTCACTTTTCACCAATAATCTTCGAGTGCCCAACTCTTTGGCCAACAACATTCCAGCTACCAAGGCTTCATACTTAGCCTAGTTGTTATTGGCCTTGAAGGCAAATCTTAGAGCTTACTTGATCAACAGTCTGTTAGGTCCCTCTAGAATGATCCCAACACCACTATCTTGTTGGTTAGAAGATTCGTCCACCGAGAGGACCCACTGAAAATTACCACCATCTACTTTATGGCTTCTGAGGGTAGCTCTACCATGAAATCAGCATATAACTGGCCCTTGATAGGCCCCTTGGGTTCGTACTGCACGTCGAACTCAGACATCTCGATTTCCCAGCGCACCATCCGACCTACTATATCGGGCTTTTGAAGGACCTTGCGGATTGGGAGATCGTTCATTACTATCACAGTGAAACTCTGAAAATAGTGGTGGAGCTGACGAGCTATAAATACCACTGCCAAGGCTGCCTTTTCGATGACTTGATATCGTACCTTCGACCCTTGTATTACCTTTCTCACGAAGTAAATAAGCCTTTGATCCTGATCCTGCTCTTGCACGATGACCGAGTTGATTGCCCAATCTGTAACTGCGAAATAGAGACGAAGGGGAGTACCTGGTAGCGGCTTACAAAGGACAGGTGGGTTGCCCAGGTACTCCTTTAACTTGAGGAACGCATCTTCCCACTCGTGAGTCCATATGAAACGATTGTTCTTCTTCAAGCACTGGAAGTAAGGGTACCCCTTATCTCCTCTTGCTGATAAGAACCTGGATAAGGCTGATATGACACAAGAAGTCAGGTGCATAGAGAGTCTATGACACAAGAAGTCAGGATATATTCCAGGCATGTCTACAGAAGACCAGGCAAAAGCATTCATGTGCCTCGCTATTACTTTAGCGATCTTGTCTTGCAACTCTCGGCCTAGCGATGTGCCGAGCTTGAACTCCTTCCCCTCGATCACTTTCTCTTGAACTTCACCAACAGGCTCAGGTCGCCTCTCGTTGGTGACCTCAGCTTGGGTGATCACCTCTCGCTCTTGGACGGTGACCATGCACACTCCCTTCTACTATTCAGGCTATTCTCGTAGCACTTCCTCGCCACCTTCTGGTCAGACTTGATGATGATCACCCCTCCCTCGAGGGAGGGCAACTTAATCATCATGTGCCTCGTTGAGGCCACAACGCCTAACCTGTTCAAGGAGGGCCTTCCCAAAAGTAAGTTATAGGCCGAAACAACATTAACCACTAAATACCTGATACTGATCGTGCGAGATGAGACGCCATCTGAGAAAGTCGTCCTCAACTCTACATGTCCCTGCACCTCCACCTGATCTCCAGCAAAGCCAAACAAGCAACCATCATATGGTCTCAACTGGTCGGGCGACAACTGCAAGTTATTAAACGTTACCCAAAACATCACATCAACTGTGCTCCCCTAGTCAAGGAGAACTCGATGTACTCTTCTTCCCACAATGATGACGGAGATCACTACTGGATCATCCTCGTGTGGGACCACGTCTCCCAAATCAACACTTGTCGGCTTCGGTTGGCTGGTCAGACCCCCGCACCTCTACTATCATCACCTCTCTCGTGTACTTCTTACGCTTAGAGGCGGAACATCCCCCTCCTGACAATCCTCCTGAGATGGTGTTCAGCTTACCATGGTCGGGTACCTCATGTCCTTGATCTGCTGAAGTAATCTCTTCCTTTGACCCATCCTAGCTCCCTTCCAGATACTCCTTCAAGAATCTATCTTTTATTAGGTCTGCTAACTGGTAGCCCAGGGCTATACAGTGTTCCACATCATGCCCAAACCCCTTGTGGAACTCGCATCAGGCCTCCTTGCGCGACCCCAAGTTCCTGTCAGATTTTGGGGGGAACCTTAATTTTTCTGCCATTTCTAGCATACCCAACAACTCCTTGTAAGTCATCCGGAACTTTGGTCGGAAAGGCAGGTCGTCTCTCGTCTTTGTCCTGGGTTGGTTCTTTCTGGTTGTGTAGGGTGCTCGCCGTGCGTCTGACCTCTTCTCGGTCACGGCTTCATGGACCCTTAGAGGTTGAGCTCGGCTGCCTCCTTTGTGCCTGGCTTGCCCTGGGTGTGTGTTGTCGCACTTCACAAATATCACCTCTTTTGCAGCGATGTGAGCGACAACTTGTCGTCGTATCTCCCCAAACATCCTTGTTGGATTTCTAATCAGCGAATCGTTGAACGGTCCTGACATGACCCCCTGTCCAAAGGTGTGGACCATCAAGGCCTCGTCATGGGTTTGGAGCCTCACTGTAAACGCCCTGAACCTGTTCAGGAAGTCCTTTGAAGGTTCTCTCTGTCTTTGCTTTACACCGAAAAAGGTCGAAAGGGATTGGTGGTCAGGCTTGGTTAACGATGAATTGTTCCCTGAACAATTCAGAAAACTGGTCGAAGAAGGTTATGTGGTCATCTTGGGCGTTATGTAGTTGACTGGTATGACAGTGTCCATGATCGCCTGTGAAAATGGTTTGGGGCGAGCCCTTAGTTGGACAATCGGGCCTCGCTCCCCTGTGGAGCGTTCGTCAAGCTGCTGTAGACTCCTACGCAATTCCTCATTAGCCTTGCGTAGCTCGTCATTGCTTGCTCGAGACGTGTCTATTTTCGCCATCAACTGATCTTGTATGAGCAACTGCTTAGCTCGGGCTTTCGCCATGAGTCTCTCTTGTTCAACCCTGGATGTTGTCATTGCCTTCTGGAGAGCACTCACAGATTCCATAAGTTGTTGTATGGTGGGGTTGTCATTCCCTTCAGATCCCAATGGACCTTGCCTTGTATTCCTCATCGCATCTAGAAACTCGAGCACAATTGTGGGTGGGATCCAGTTTTATCGGGCCCCACAATGGGCGTCAAATGTTATTGTCGGTTGACTTGCTTGCCAGTTGACTTTGATGACAAGCTCTAGCTTTGTTTGTTTCTTCATGAGTCTGTCCTATCTCTTGCTGCTTTGGAACGTAGCTCCGTTGAAATAGAGGGGGTTGTACTTGTTGATTGCACTCTGACAATCAAGTCAGTACAGGGCTTATAAGAGTTTAAGAAGTAGTAAGTTCCAGTCCTAGAAACAACGTACCTTAACCTGGGGTCTCAAGCCCCTTTTATAACTTACCTCTTGTAACAACTTTCCATCCCAAGAATCTAATCTCAACTGAAAGCATGCTCAACAGGAAAATATTCTTTTCAAGGGAACACTCTCACAATGTTGCAACAGAATTGAATCTTTCCTCTAGTGAGTGCATAGAATAATAACAGAATAACCACCAGGGCATCGACTCATGTACCAACATCAAGGGTCCATTTTGCTTACGTAGGCACCCTACTCACGGTACTACGCTATCATTCATTATATATGCAACCTAACATTTATGTGCCCTAAAACACATAGGCTTAGGTTTAAAAAGAAAAACACTTACTTGACTTAGACCCCATACGCATTAAGCGCACCCGTAGGTCCACAACTACCCTTCGTTAGCCGCCTAGGCCGAGTTGACCTGCATGTGCCATGCACCAAGATTCGACCATCAAGCGATGATCTCTGAGTACTCTGGTCCAGTATAGTCCCCTTCAACCAATTCATGTTGATGTACATAATTCATTAATTCTTCTATACTACATATCATCTCTACCTCATCGGATCTTTTTGTAATTAGTCCAACCTCCATGTCCATACTTACACCTTTAAGCATTTGTATGTTGTCTTTTGTACCGACCAGTCCTCGGGTGTCGTTGACCACTGGTAATATTGGTGCCACGTAAGTAGGGTCCCACGAGCGACATGGGCCAGTATCTCGCAAAGCACGTGCGCCAAGGAACCAAAGAGTGGTCAGACATCGGTCACCAGGATGCACCGACGTGCCACTAGACAATGTGGAGAGGTCGGACATCGAGACCCAAACAACAGAGCTGGGCCACGAGAGGTGGATCCCAGAACACACACCAGATATTAGTAAGGGAAGAGCCTAGGTCACAAGAGTCCATGCGTGTGGAGTGGATGACGCGTTCAGGCGTAACACGGGTATAGAGCCACTGGAAAAGGTACGACCTTCGAGGTCCACGTTCTAGGGGCGAGCTACATGCATGGCACGTGACAGCTAGGGCACTCCCAAGACGAGTGACCCCAAATATCAGGTGCACAAGGAGGCATCCAGGTGGTCACCGCGTCAGAGGTTGCACTCCAATTAGGGAACCCACGTGCTAGGTTATCCTAAGAGTGGGTAACGACAGTATTGGGCCCAACCCCTCAGAAAGCCCATTTTGGGTAAAGAGGAAACCCTAGTTTCAGTCTATATAAAGGAAAGCAACAAACTTGGCAAGGTATGTTATTCATTTGCGCCGCTTAACACACACAGTTACATACGATATAATTTTGGTGTTTCCTAGCCCTAAGATTGACTTGAGCGTCGGAGTGCAAACGGCCTCTAGGGCGCCCTTTGTCTTTGTGTTTTCAGGCATAAAGCACGTGTGAAGCGCAGGGATTTTAAACGTGAGAGTGACGTAGACACACGAAGGCATATTTGGTCAGCCTACAGGAACATCTTCTTTTTTAATTTGCATTGATTCTACTAAGGTGTTGGTTTTCAGTCTCAGGAGTTGTGTGAGAGTCTTGGATATGTAGGTAAAACTCTGAGGTCTACAACAAAGTGCACCACACTCAACCTCGGAGGCAAATGATTTCGGCACACGAAGTTTGATGTTGCCTCAATGCTATTTCTCTGCACAGATAATGGCATGAGACATTAACCACAATTACATATAATTCTTGTAGCATTCCAAGGAGCCTACATCATGGATGGTAAGTTTTAAATTATATTAAACTTATAAAATAACACAAATAAGAAATCAACGTCATTAAACTATACCCAAGTATTGACTTAGTGGTGCAATTAGTCTCTAGTATGCCACAAATTGAATTATATACAAGAACACACACATTCTGATTTAAAAGAAAATAATGCAAGTATTTAAACACATTTTTTAACATTTCAAAACGCAAATAAACAACCTAAAAGTACAATAATAGATCACAACTGCAACTAAACATTTAT
>Ga0123342_1005935_pt1 | contig 17288 bp, 17 predicted proteins | sample Turbeawhitnodule_FD_89960 | JGI IMG/M metagenome (GOLD analysis project Ga0123342, IMG submission 89960) | Root nodule microbial communities of legume samples collected from Mexico - Turtle bean Mexico white nodule | ecosystem: Host-associated > Plants > Roots > Nodule | place: Mexico: Nepantla... | reverse complement strand
TGTTAAGTCTAATTAAACCTTAACTCTGTTATGTACTGTCATTACTTGAACTAGAAGTGGGTATGTATAAGGGTTGAGACACCCCTTAAGGGTCTCATTTAATTTTATTAATTTATTGCTGATCAAAAAAAAAAATCCTTGTTTCCGCGTCTATACTCACTATCTCTAAACCAAGGCAAAACAGTGGGCGAGTTAGGAGAATGGATTGACTCGGAGTGGAGATGGAGAATGAGGTGGAGGAGAGATAGATTTGAGTGGGAGTCATCTCTGGAGAGGGATCTTACTGCACTCCTAGGTCACTCTGAAAAAGAATGTCCAGGACATCCAAGTGTGGGGGAAGGAGGTACCGGGCTTGTTTTCGGTGAACTCTGCTAATGAGTGTTTAGCTAAGCATGATAGAGGCAACCAAAGTGAAGTGTATAAGCTCTTGTGGAAGGTGAAGGCGTTCCCAAACGTGGTAGTGACAGCCTGGAGGGTATTGATGGGTAAACTTCCTACAAGAATGAGTTTGAGTAGGAGAGGGGTGATGTTGAACTCAACGGTGTGCCCTTTGTGTCAGTTAGAGGAGGAGACTTGTCAACATCTCTTTTTGGAGTGTCATCATGCCCAACGGGTCTGGTCTCTATGTTTGCGTTCGGTAGATATCTCCTTCGTCCAGCATAATGATTTAAGGCTACATTTCCAAAGTTTCCACTTGTTTCAAGCTAGCAACAAGCAAAATAAAATCTGGAAAGGGGTATGGGCAAACATCATTAGATGCATCTGGGATCAAAAGAACCTGATTACCTTCCAGCAAGGGGTAGTAGATGCAGAGGAGATTTTTCAGAGGGCTCAACTCAAGTCTTGGCTGTGGATGAAGCATAAAGCGCATTCGTCTTCTTATTCCTTTGTTGATTGGGTTCTCAATCCAACAATCTGCATTAAAAGCTGCTAATTGGAAGGAGGACGCACTCTTTTTTCTTGTTCTGTTCAGAGGTGATGGATTTGGAGAACCTAGACTATTAGGCTCTCCATGTGAAGTATTTGGTTTGGTAGGACCCTGTTATGGAGCAGGATTGAGTTCCCTGGGGGCATGAGAGAGTATGTCTGGACAGTGGGAATATGTAGTGTTGTAACCCGTTTCGGGGTGGTTTTTATTGTGGTGAATGCAGGAATATGTTGCTTGCAGGAAATGGAGAGCATCTAGGTAAGGAAAGCAAGTATGTTGGTATGGTTGTGGTGCTCCAGCAGTCAAAGAAGATGTACAATGCTGCAGTGTAGTCCCGGGTAGTAGCTGCTTATCTTTGGCCTATATGGCATAGGTTCAGGGAGAAAAAACCCTACCGGTTTTGGATGTTCTTAGACCCAGTCAGCTCTAGCTGGAGATGTTTAGTCATGGTCGAAGAAAGTGTTGTGGAGGTGGCAGCTGCTGCTGGAGTCGTGTCACGCACACCAGGTGTGGCAGCAGCTGAAGTAAGGCTTTTAGTAGGGTGTACAAAAACAGATTGGAAGTAAGACTTTTAGCAGGATGTACAAAAACAGTTTGGAGCAGTAGAGCGATGCTGTCGTGCAGTGAGTGCAAGACACGGTCCTGCTATTAGTGTGGAAGTGTGGCGTTTAACCTAGTGCTACATCATGCTCCTGGCTGGTTTGAAGTGGATGGCTATGAACATAAGGGCTTGTGTGGCTGCTGGTTGGAGAAGGATGGTGAGGTTACGTAGAGCTGGAGTTATAAGTAGATGACTCTATGTTGTTTTGGTGGTCTTTTGCTGGTCATTCTTTGTTGCTCTCTTTGTTGACAAGTATATTAGTTGATAAAGTGAGGCGTGGAGGTCATTTTGTGAAGGGTAATGGTATAAAGGTGAAAGGTAGGAAGTATAGGTTGTGGATGTAGGTGAGGGTGTAGGTGAGGCCAAGGTGGTGTAGCGGTGTTTGGATGCCAAGGTGTAGAATGTACTGCTGCTTTTGTGTAGCAATTATTTTGGTTGTGTCATAACCGTGTAGGTCCTCTGTCATGATGGTGCAAATTGGTTTGTTCTGTGGTTACAGCTTTATTTTAAGCAGGTTATGCCACACAACAGTTGTCTCCCCTAAGCCATAAAGGGGAGTAACTATGTGGTTGATGTATACGGGTTGGGATACCCCTGAAGTATCCCTCTTAATTTTATTTATTTATTGCTGATCAAAAAAAAAAATAACCCTCTGTGTTCAATATACACAAGGGATTTATCCTATTCTTTCTTAGTAGATGGTTGTGTTGTTTTTGTAATTAGTGATACTATATGTATTCATTTTTCGCATATTTTTGGCATTAGATCTAACATTATACTTGGTGAGATAATGTTTCTAGCTTTCTTTGTCTCGAATTTTTCAGGGATAGGTTTGATAAAACCATTATAGTGCCAAGGACTAGTTGTTGGTCAGGTGTGGAGCTCCACTCTTTCTTTGTACTTATGCTTTTATTAATGATATTTTGAGGAGTTGCATATGATTGATGTTATTTGTGGTGCTAAGATAGTGGTATGGCAAACAACATTGTGATGTCTTAGCATTCTCACTTTTATTAAAAATAAATCTGAAATGAACATGTTAAGCCTAGGCATTATGTAAGTACTACAAAAGCAAATTAGATATCAAACTTTTACCATAATTTGGTTTTAGAGCTCTAGTCTTAATCCCTTGTTTTATTTTCAAATTGTCTTAAAATAAATTATATTTTTCACCGATTGCTGACTACCGTTCTCTTCAAAAATAATTTAATGACTAATATAGTTTATTCTAATGTTTATTTTCCAAGTATAATTAATTAGAATTTTAAAAAAATATATGGACAATAAAAATCACTTCTATAATAAATTCTTGAAGGGTATGTAAAATTAGTGTTTTTATTTACTAGTACCTTAATAAATAATTTAATGAGTAATATAAATTATTCTAGTTTAGATTATTTTTCATGTGTGATTAATCACAATTTTTTTTTAAAAGTATGGATGTTAAAATTACAAATTTTTATAATAAATTCTTGAAGGGCATGTGAAATTTGTGATTTTATTTGTAATTTTGGATCTTAAAAAGACTAATATCTAATACAGTTTGTATTTCATAATTTTGAAAAATATAAATACTTTGTATGAATTTTAGCCCCCCCTATTTACTACGTCTTGGTTCCATCCCGTTTCTTTTATGTACCTGTTTCGTTTCTGTTTTTCTCAATGAATGCTTTCTAATATTTATATGGGATTTGTGTAACAGAGAATAGTCAGTTAGTCATTGTATTCTTTTCATTCAAAGAATTAATATATATTTTCTTTCTGCTTGAATACTTATGGGCGTCTGTGGTAAAAACAGAAGTTGTTAAGACTTCTAATTACTGAACTCACCTCATCAGCCATATTAATAACAGCATTGTCCAATGAGTGTTCCTCCACTCCCTTTAATATGGCAAATAGTTCTAAATGTTCTCTAACCTGGGTAAATTCAATGAAAGAATTCAGCATATCATGCATTGTAAAGTTGAAAGACAGTTTTAGCAAAAAATAAAATAAAAGTAGCATTGCAATCTAATCAGGTATCCGTTAGAAGCACGTGGGTGGGTGTGTGCAATTATTGGTGAAGAAAGAAAACATCATGGAGGTAGAACCCTTAGATTAACACATAACTTTATACTTATTTATAGTATTGAGCATCTCAGTGTCTATTATAATTGGGGAAATGACCCCCTAAAAGCTGTAATGGACCTAATCATTTGAGGCAATACCTGTAAGATTGTTGGAAATTGGAGTATTTAATGTTTACTATCTTTCCAAGTAGTTTAGTTGATGTTAAGCATAGTTCAATGTATCTTACTAAGTTGTGATATTTTAATTGTTCTCTTGAAAATAGAAATTGTTATTTATTGTCCTTGTAATCACTCTTGTTCTAAAATAAGTCAATCTAGTGAGTGGAAAAAAACTGAAGCACATTCAGAACATTTCCTCTCACATTTTCTCCAAAGGACCTATGGCAACATATACATGAAATTGGTAAACATAGCATGTAATACTCATAAAAGACATAGTAACAAACAAAATAATTGAAGAAAAAGTTACAATTATTTTCAAAATGTAACAAACACAATTAGTTGAAGATGATCTTTATCTTCCAGTTGCCTTCAGAAAATGAACCAGAAAATGCACTGAAAAGCCACTCTATAACTTACTTGAATTATGTCTCATTTTACAACTTATTCCCCACCTGTAAAACATTTATTGCAAATCTAAACTGTATCTCAATTCCCACAAATGTTTTTGAGGCATTATCTGATAAAAATTGGAAACAAGCTACGGATAGAGATAGAGGTAATAGAGAAGAACAAAACGTGAGAGCTTGTTTCTTTGCCAAAAGAAAAGAAGTCATTTTTTTTATGAGTGGGATTATACAGTAAAGTATAAGGTAATGGGTTGATTGAAAGATGAAAAGTGAGATTGGATGCTAAGGATTTCACTCAAATCTATGGGATAGATTCTTAAAGACATTCGCTCCTGTTACAAAGATGAACACAATTCGGCTAATATTATCTTTTGCTGCAAATTATGACTGGGAGTTACAGCAATTTGATGTGAAGAATGCTCAGATTAAGAAAGCTTTATGTGGGTTAAAGATCCCCTGTACTTTTCCTGTTACTTTTCTCACCAGACCAATCTGAATCACAATAGCCAAATACTTCATCAGAAATGTTTCTATCATGTGTTGAAAACAGCAACCCATATCCTAAAGTTCCCTTGGCATATCTCAATATCCTCTTAGGTGCAAGCAATGAGGAAATCTTGCATGAGCCATACATTCTACTAATCCACCCCACTCCATAAGCTATGTCAGATTTACTGCTGCACAAAAATCTCAACGAACCAACAGTCCGTTCATACAAGGTTGCATCAATTATCTTGTCACTTCCTTGCATTTCTAACTTTATACCATAATCAACTGGTGTTTGGACAGAATTACAATCCACCATATGAATTTTTTTCAATATTTCAGTTGCATACCTCTTTTGATGCATGAAAACTCCATCACTAGTATATATAAATTCTATTCCCAAAAAAATAGGATAGCAATCCCAGACATGTCATCTCAAATTCCAACATAATTCTCCTTTTAAACTCCTCAAAATTTACTGCATTGCTGCCAGTAACTAGTGGGTCATCGACAGAGGCAAACTATCATCAAATCACTTATATAGTAGCTCTCACATAAATTCCATATTTTTCTGTACAGTTTCTGAAACCCAACTGCAAAAGGATGTGATTTGTTCTTTTATTCCATGTCTGAAGGGCTTTTCTTAGCCCATATAAAGCCCTCTTCAATTTATACACCTTATCTTCATGTCTTGTCACTTTAAAAGTAGGAGGTTGATCAACATGAACTTCCTCCTCTAGTGGACAATTTAAAAGGGCTGACTTTACATCAAGTTGATGTAATGACCAACCTCTAAAAGTGGTTGAAGCAACCACTAATCTGATAGTTTCAATTCTTGCCACAAGTGCAAACACCACATTGTAATCCAAACCAGCATTTTGCAAAAATCCCTTTGCAACCAGTCTAGCTTCGTAATTTGCAATTTCTCCAGTTGATTTTACCTTCACTTTATAGACCCATTTTACTCCAATAGGCCTTTTGTTGTGAGGTAACGTGGCAAGCTCCCATGTGTGGTTTCTCTCTATTTCCCTCAACTCCTCCTCCATTGTTGCCTTCCATTTAGATTCTTAGATAGCTAGCCCAAAATACATTGCCTCTGTGTCTATCAACAAAGCAAAATGCACTGTCTCCATCTTCATTCACTGCATAGTCAGTAATAGATATAAAATCTCTAATACTCTAAGGTTGTTGTTTGTTTCTTTGAGGTCTTTGTGGCTGAATCAGACCCGACTCTGCACAATCAGACTGTACATGTGATTGAATCAGAACCATTTCCGCTCTATTTCCAGACTGGATATCAAGCTGAATTGACAGGGATTTCTACTCCACTTATGACACAGCCTTCACAAACCTCCTTTGGTTGCTATAGAGAGGGAAAACCATGCACCATCCCTTTCATATTTAGTAGACTCAAGCTTCTAAAATTTGGATGCCCAAATCGCTGATGCCAAAGCGAATTCTGATCTTCCCCAATAACTACAACAGAATGACTTTCACCAATCTGAATTCTAATTTTAAAGGTTCTGTTCCTTGAGAAAGGAGCCCTCATAATTAGTTTTCTCTTGTTGTCAAAATTCATCACATTCTGCTCCAAATTCATGCCATAGCCTTTCTCCACTAACCAAGGCTTAACAAGTTGGTTTTCATTTATGGTACATAAAGAACATCTTTTATGAATTATTGTTTTCCTTCATTTGTTTGAATCAAAACTGACCATCCCTTAAGCTGTAATAGTGCTATTATCAACAAACTTCGCCTTTCTTTTGACTTCATCAAGACTAACAAACCACTCTATTTCCTGTTATGTGATTTGAACATCTAGGGTCCAAATACCATGAATTAGATTTGGTACAATTTGATGTTGTCACCATGAGAAGAACATGATATGAATCCGAATCATCACTATCACCTAGTGCCATTTGAGCATCACCCTCCTTCACTTGCTTTCCTTTGTTGCTGTAGCATTCATCTACAAAAATGACTCCATTTTTTACAAGCATTTTTCTTATTAAATGATTTCTGTCCTCCTTTGCTTTGATCACCTCTCTTCTTGAAAAATTTCCCACGACCTTCATTCTTCTTATGAGTGTCACCACTAAAATTCTTATTTGAAAGTCTACTAGTCCTTCAATTTTCCCTTTGTTTTGCCACCCCAACCATCATTTCTTCAAATGTTTGTGCTTGCAAAGCCTAAACTACAGCTCTCTCAACACTCCTCTCAAGAAGCCTTTGTCTTAGAGCTTCAAGAGGATTTGCAGCTCCTCCACCTTCAACTTTGATTACTCAATTGCCACCACAATGTGATCAAAGTTCCTCAAACCTTCTCAATTATTTGCTGATCTAAAAACATCTCACTACAAGTTTTCATTGAGTTGACCACCACAATTCTATTGAACCAATCCCCTGTTAATTCTTGATCAACCATGGATAGCAACTCATATTGTCTTCTAATTCTAAGGGATTGAAGCTTCACTTTCTTGATTTTCTCAGCACCTCCATATGACTAGTTCAAAATATCTCAGGCAACTTTAGCTGAATTTGTCAAAGATATCTTCTCAAAATTGGCAGAATTTAAACATTGATGGATCAAGAAGAGAGCTTTGTAATATTTCTTCTTAGATTCCCTATGAACTTCCCTCTGCACCATTGTAGCTCCTTCCTCAAGTTCTTCAACACCATTCTTTACAATTTCCAACACTTCTTGGAAACCAAAGATGACACCCATTTTGACACTCCATTGATCAACGTTCTTGCTATCAAGAATTGGCAAGTTAGTAGGAAAAAAAACCCTTTAAAACCTACCATGATTCACACTCTGAACCTTGCTGAATTCCACACCAAAAAGATTTGCAAAACATATAGAAAACCCGCACCTGAAGGGTTTCTCACAGAATACAAATACCCCACAAGCTAGTGGGTAATCAAAATAGCTCTAGATACAACTTGTTAGAACACACTCACAAGGAAAAAGAAGAAATGCGAAAGAGAATAAGGGATATCGATACTGAATCAAAAAAATTATATTTCAGACACACTTATCGTGATACCTCATTACTATTTACATAACTATTACAAGCAGTTAGTTAACAACACACTAACTACCTAACTAACAAACAACTTTAATGGAATTATCTATAACAGTACCAGCATGTAGTGGGAAAAACAATTTACTTACTCACACAAGGTCAGATATTTCATTTTCTGCTAGTTTGGTTAGCCAATTAATGCCTTGTCCAAGAAAAGTTCACTTATAGACCAGTTACAAAATTCTGCAATACCTTAGGAGGACACCAGGAAAAGTAAAAGCCATAATATTGTAGTTTGACCAAGTTATGGCACTAGGTATTTGTGAATTGCTTTGGCAGAAAATTATCTTAGAAAACATTGAAGAAAAATGAGATGAACCTACAGAGCTCTATTGCAATAACAAGTCAACAATCAACATGACTCAAGATCTTGTTCAACATGACCAAGCAAACATAGCTAAGTGGATAGGCAAGTTATCAAAGAAAAACTGGACAGTGGTTTGATCTGTACTCCATATGTACCTAGACAAGGTCAACTAGCAGATATTCTTATTAAAGGATTGAGCTGTCCAAAATTTGATAGAATAATTTGCAAGTTGGGAATTGAAAACACCTATTCTCTAGCTTGGGGAGAGTGTTGGAAATAGGAGCATTTAATGTTTATTGTCTTTCCAAGTAGTTCAGTCAATGTTTAGTATAGTTAATGTACCTTAGGAAGTTGTGAATGCTTTAATTAGGCTTAATTATGTTCTTAGTACTTGAAATATAGAATAATTCTAGCTTTGATCCCCCAAATTCAAAAAAGTTTTTTAGTTCCTCAAAATTGAAAAGCTGTGATTTTAGTTCCTAAACATTTAATTTGAGAGACTAAAATTACCTTTTCAGGGTTTAGGGTTTAAAACTATTTTAGTCCCTCTTTTTATGGAAAGGTAGGTTTGCTAAAGCATCATGGTATAGCTTAGAATTTAATTTGAGAGACTAAAATGACTTTTTCAAGGTTTAGGGTTTAAAACTACTATAGTCCCTCTTTTCATGGAAAGGTAGGTAAGCTAAAGCATCATTGCTGCATACCAAAATGACATATAAAAAATAAATAAAAGAAATAGAAGATAGTGGGGGAACTAGACCCTCAAATTAGTGTTTAGAGACTAAAACCATATTTTCATAAATTTGAGGGACTAAAATAAACTTTTTTTTTAATTTGAGGGACTAAAAAGGGACTTATCTAAAATTGTAGGGACTAGAAACATAATCAAACATTTTAGTTATTCTCTTGAAAATATTAGTTGTTGTCTATTATCTTTGTAATCATTCTTGTAATAAATAAACCAATTTAGTGAGTGGAAAAATTAATCAAGCACATTCAGAAAATTCCATTGCAACATTTCCTTACAGACATGTAGCAACATATACATGATAACAGGAAAACATAGCATGTAAATTGTAATATATATAAAAGACATAAAACAAAAAAATAGTAATTGAAGAAAAAAGTTACAATTATTTTCTACGCTATTGTATAAAATAAGGGTCAAAAATCCCTAAGATTATGTTGCTTTCAATCATCATGACAGCTACACAATAATTGAGATGCAAGTGACAATGGCTGAAAAGCCCACCAGAATGAAACGAAAGAAGTACTACAAAATATTTAGGATATGAATATGAATTAGCCCTTAGAACAATACAAGCAATTAGTTATAGAAAAAGGACAATGATTAATATTTTAGAAGTTAGAAAGAACTACCATTCAACAAATAAGCAGAGTGCAGAGAATAATTACTCACAATACAGAAAATAAAAAAATAAAGAAAAACATACATCTACGTACCGTTAATTCAGGAAATAGTATATCATGTTGTGGGCAGACACCCAAAACCTTCCGTATCTCATCCTACAACAGAAGATGATTGCATTTTGAATGAACACAAGACTAAGAGTAAATGATCAACAAGAAAGGGGAAGTAACAAAACAACAACTTCAGAAAGTGGATATCCATACATTTATAAACAGAGTGCAGTTTCTGTTTGCTTCTGTTGCAATTGACAATTTTCTGTTTCAGTTATTATTCTATTGACATATTATATATGATATCTGTTCAAATATTAATTTTGATATCAATACAGGTTTAGCTTCTGTTTCATATCAAATCTTCTATTTTCTAAGTTTTCCATTTACTTTGTCTTGTTTTCTCAGCTTTTCTGTACTCAAGAATTTTATCAAGCCTAATATCCCTGGAAAGTGTGGTTTGGAATTGCAGCTCACATTAGCTCATCACAGCATAAGGACTAAAAAGTAAAAAATATTTAAAGCCAACTAATGAGCAAATATATTAACGGCTTTTATTGTTCCACCTTTACATGTAGAAGGCATTGTCAATACATCAACAACACAGTCCTATCCCAATAGGTGAGGTTGGCTACATGAATGAATCCACTATGTCACTCAGCTTCGTTAAACATAAAGTCTTTAGATATATTAACTATGAGATCTTATCAACTTCCTCTATGGTCTTTCTAGGTAGATCTCTTTTTCAAAGGTCTAAAAACTATACCATCCAATCTCAGTGGTGCCACCAGTGTGGCCTGCTTAGTACATTCCAAACTCTAAATCAATTTATCTAATTCTCTTGACATCTTTTCCTCAATCAGTGCTACATCAACATCACCTCATACACAATCAATTTATATGCTTTCTTTTTTGTTTAGCCACACATCCATCTAAGTATTCTTATTTCAGCTACGCCACATTTTTCTCATGTTATCCCTCTAAAGCCTAAAAATTCACTACCAAAGTTTGCTTCAAGTAAATACTGTCCATGAAATATATCAGGGCTATGTTATCTTAGCATGCGTTCCAATTTGCATATTGTGATATCTAAAGCTTATAATAAAACACTATACAGAGAACTTTTGTCAGAAAAACTCATTATTTAGAAGTCAGACTTCCTTTTAGTGAACAAGTATGCACTAGCATCAGTATGCTATGCGCAACCGAACTAAGTTGACATATAATCGTAATTTGTCTTGAATTTAGAAGTCAATCTAAACAAGACATGCAATTAATTTCTGCATAACAAATTAAAAGCTTGAAGTTATGTCATTCATACATGTGTATCTACTCCCTCAATGTTGATAGCATTAGGACATTGAGTTTGGGCCAAAGTTCAATAACTAAGCACAGTAGGGAAAGGGTGTTTATCTGTGTACCCCCACAACTTCCATCCGCCCTCCCATAAAATTCAAAATACCCAGACTACCCTTTTTCTATCATTAGCAATGAAGTAGGCACACCATTGTTGGTTTTTGTTGAGGTCGGTGGGGAGAGCTCACAGAGAAGGTGAAGGTGTTGAGAGGTAGATTTTGACAACATTTGAGCTTAAGTGAAGATCATTAAGCCTGAAGATGAGTAGTTCTCTGAGTTTTGTTTTTTGTTTTAGGCACCCTGGGTTTCTGGGTTGGAGTTCATCCGGAATGTGCAATCCGAAGATGTTTCAGATTGTACAATTTGGAACTCAAGTGATTATTTCCAGAATGTACAATCTGAAAGTCTATTGTGTTATGGATTGCACAATCTGAAACACATTTTTTATGTCAACTTTGACTTTCGCTTAGTTTATTATGTTTCTTATTGGAGGAACAGTAATTTCATGGTATAGCAAGAAGTAGATTGTTGTTGTTAGATCAAGCATAGAAGTAGAGTATTGTGCTATGGTTCATACTACTAGGGAACAATTATGGATAAAGCACTTTTTCCAAGAGTTGAAGTCTTGTGACTCTTTGAGATGGGTCCTATGGAGCTTAATTGTGATAATCAATCAGCTTTGTACCTTTAATCAAACCCATACTTTCTTTACAAAAATAAACAACTCAGAGCAAAGATTCTTTCAAACACCACCAATACTTATTTTGTGAGCTCCAAGGATTAAATATTAGATATTTTAATCCAGGACTTTCAGGATCCTACCTACAATTGCATACATATGTAATAAGTCGGATGCATGATATATACTCTACAACTTGAGTGGGAGTGATGGTTGTGTTTGTAATTATATGCTATTCTTCCCTTTTATTCATTCATATGTTTTCAAAGTGTCCATAGAGAGTTCAGGTTGTTATTATTGACTCTAAAACCCTAACCATTAGGAAATTCATTATGTTTCACTTTATATATTTGTACTAGTTTTGTCAAATATCAACTATTTGCGCATCATGGCAGAGTTATAGCTTGCCACCACAACATGGCAATGGCAACGCAGGTTTTCCATGGCTGCCCATTGCAGCTGCTTTGGGCGTCACAGAACGGACATGGTGGACGTTGCGGAGTGGCAGCATGACACTCACATGCAAAATGATGGAAATGAAGAAGGACAAGCCTCCAATCTGCATGACCCAACCAAATGTAAGGAAATGAAACCCTAATCTCTACTTATTTTCCTAGCAGGTTAAAAATCTAGTCAGACCAAGTGTTTTTCTTTTCTTTTACAACAGGAGTTGGGCCATACAACCCGGTCCAAATCTATTACAACAGAAAATTAACCTATGGCACCCTACCCACATTATAGCAGCCTCTTCTGTTATTGTGCAGTCCCGCCTGCAAGTCCCTTTTTTCTCTTTCAAATTCCATTTTATTCAGCACCACCCATCCTTCCTAATTTCTTTTTCTTCTTCTTTTCCACTCTAATTATTTTCTGGAAAATTCTATCACCTATACAGCAACAACAATGGTCATTGATATTATTATTAATTATGGTTATCTTTTATTATTTTTACATTACAATTATATTTCCGATATATTTTCTAAGAGTATTCTTGGGATCCCCATATATTTTGGTTATCTCATATCTATAACACTGATTGGTACACACAACACAAATTCCAATTCTGATCATCCAATTGGCACATACGCACTACAGTAAATTACCATAGCAATGACACAAGACTGTAATTACTGAATAGTCTACCAAATTTCTCAAAACATACTATTTAAGACTAAGAACATTCAAGAGAGTAGATAGCACCAGACATAAAACTTACAATATCTGATACAATATTCTTTCCGAATACCAGAGCATCTCCAGAAGTAGGAGGAAGCAGACCAACAAGCATTGAGATTGTCGTGCTTTTCCCAGCTCCATTATGTCCTTGAAAACAAAAACAAAATCATTGAGCAACAATGTCTATCCCTAGCAGTAGTAGATAAAAGTAATCAGCGAATCTAAAAGTAAATTAAGAATTGGAATCAGATATCCTCTTAAGAAAAAGAAAACATTCATAACAAGAACAATGACAAACGGGGATGAATGCATATGAGTTATAGCCTTGAATTACCCTTCAGTTTATTATTACATTGAAGAAAACAATATTTTCATCTAAATTGAATGACAAAATGTGATCAGTGCAAGTGATTTTTCGAGGAATCAAAAGGATTGAAGGCATGCACTCGTGGTATTAGAATCGTTAGATCCTCATGATACCATAATGAATTTTAGAAATGAAAAAATCAGAAAGGATATAGAATTTTGAGAAAGAATTACGGAATTTATTGAACTGAAATGTCTGGGATACAATTACTTGTACTATTCCAAAATAGTTGCAGATCGCTGCCATTGATGTAACAGCTGAGCCACAAACTGAATTCTAGCCGCTGTAAACTAACTAGAATGCAGTAAGATGGCCCTCGTCGAAGTGCATCGACATATTACCATCCACATGCCCAAGGGGGCTAGAATAGCAATACAAGTGTATCTTGATAGTAACAAGCTTAAAAGCTTAGAAAGTGTCCTAAATAGCATGTTATTAGGATAAAATATTGGTAAGATCTCCTTAGCAATTGGAAAAAAGATATGATCATAATCTTTCTATTTTTTCAGCATATTTCTATTTCCCTTTACTAAAGGATTGGGTTATTACCAATAGAGATTGTGAAAATGTAATTAGTGTCATTGACATCAATAAAATATTTTTTATATTTCAAGTTGGTATCAGAACTCTTGATCTTGGAAGTCCTGTTTCAACTGCCTCATTAATTGTCGTCACTGCCTTTGTTCTTCATTGTCTTTGAGGTTAGTGGTGACAGAAAGGTGTACCACACTTGTTGCTGCCATAGGAAGGGTCGTCAAGACCTCTTCAGTACAAGGGGTGACGTCTCATTTGACTTTGATTTGGTTCCATTGCTAAACATGTTTTCTTTTTTTGAAATACTTAATGAACCTTTCATGGAACAGAATCATTCTAGGTAAGGCCTACACTTCAGGTAGAGAAAACACTTGAAACAAAGGAGCGCTCCTTTTACTCAATACCATATTTGACTTTGCAAGATGCTCAAGATCCAAGTGACGATGTCTCCACAAATGGGATCGAACCAGCCTATAGTGACGAAGAGGAAGAAAAAATATTAGGCAAAAAATATCAAAGAAGACAACCCACTTTGACTTTGGAGCAAGAAAAGTTGTTTGACTTGGAGGTGAGCATCCCTAAAGGCCGTAGTGAGAAGGTAAGTGTTACTGAGGATTTATCCATTGCGTTTAGAAAGGCAAAAGGATTGTGTTAAATATCATATTTCTCAATATGTTTGCATAGACAATCTTAATAATAGACATCAAATCTTTGTTGTCATGAGAAGTGAACATTGGACTCAAGCTCCGAGAGAGAAGATGGATGTATTAGAAAGAAACTCAACATGGGAGATTTTGACAAATCAAGTGACAAAAAGACAGTAAGGTGCAGATGGATATTTATAGTGAAACATAAGGCAGATTGGTCAATAGATAGGTATAATGCTAGATTGGTTGCAAATGAGGAGATTTTTCTGATGTAGCAAAGATAAATACAGTTTGAGTTGTTGTTGCTCTAGTAGCTCATTTTGGATGGAATTACATCAATGTAGAGGTTCCTCCCGGATTTGAAGGAATAAGATATACCTCCTAAAGAAGGCCTTCTATGGTCTTAAACAATCTCCATGGTTTGGGAGACTTAAAAAAACAATTGTTTCCTTAGGATATAAGGAAAGCCAAGGAGATCATACTTTATTCATAAAACATTTTGTTACAGGTACACTATTATTGTCTACGTAGATGGCATGATTATTGCAGGAGATGATGAAACAGAGGAATTGGTTTTAAAGGAAAAATTAGGAAAAATATCTTTAAAATTCTTCAGCATATTTTTATTACCTGTTTCAAAGAATTTGGTTATTACCACCAGAGATGATGAGAATGTAATTAGTGTGATTGACATCAGTAAAATAATTCTTTATTTTTTCAAGTGTAAGTTTTAGCTTGACAGTATGTTGTAGAATAAAAAAACACCTCTTAAGATTTATCTCTGTTAATCCTTGAAATAATCCGAATGTTGTATAATAATATCTTGATTAAATCTAGGGTATCTTATATTATCCTAAATCATCTCTGTTAAGATTAATTTTCATATGCCCTTACTATCTCATAAAATTAGTTTAGATGTTTTCTAATTTTTAATGATTTGTTTCCTTATTCTATGTGATACAAGAGTTTGGGGAAAAAACCTTATAAAATTAAAATGAATTCTTTTGTGTGCAATAGAAGTTTAAAAAAAAAAACTTTATAAAATTAAAGAATCTTAAATGCTCTATTTTAATATTATTATTTTTTGGTAATAAAATAAATAAATAAATTAAAAGTAATAAATTTTTAATTTTAATTATATTAATTAATTATCAATGATCATTATGATTCAGTATTAGCATAAATAAGGGCTAATGGTTTATGTTTTGTAACACATAGAACAACAAATTACATCATATTCCTATGTTCCCTCTATTATACCTAAAAGCCTATAATTTCAACGGTATTTATGTCAAAGAATAAAAGAAAAACCACACAGACCTAGGAGGGCAAGAATCTGGTTTTCATACAGTTTCAGCTGTAATGAGTTAACAGCACAGCAATCTCCTTTGTCTGTAGCATACACTTTATGTAAATTCCTGATTAGAATGCACCTGAAAATTAATATGAAATCAGAAAGAGGCAACGCATCATATACCAAATTGAGGCACTTAAATTGTATATCACATACCTGCCATCAAGCTCCTGTTGTTTCATCTCTAAGCTTATTGCTTCAATAGCAGGTCTGGAAGTATATTCCCCTGAAATATTCCCTTCTGACTCTGGATTCTTCCCAGATATTTTAACTTCTTTTTTCTTCCTCCAGAAGTCCTTTTGGAAAATAAAGCTCCATGTGTATCTCCTTCCATACTCCCTTGGAAGAACCTTCAAGATGAAGCGGAGTTCAAATGGTTTTACCATTTATAAGACAATATGGAAAGATAATCCTTGAAATTAAAGAAAAAAAATCAAATAACATTGAAGAACAACAAAGAAATGGCTAATCTAGAAGATGTGTCTCTTTTCTAGCTTCTTCAATTTGAGTTTAAGTCAACTCCACAAAACCAACTTGTGAGATGGGTCTTTCCCCACCAATTATATACTTCAGACTTTATTTATAGTCAATGTGGAACTTGAGTTTTTAGCAATACTAGTTATACATCCTTTTGGAAAAGGAATATAACTAATCTTACCTTTCTTAGGTACATTTCTATTATAAAATGGTAACTTTAACAAATTGACTTTTGACTAAAATCCAAAACGGCAAAAGACAACTTTGATGAGGACTTAGGGAGAAAAACAATGAATATTATACATACATATATATATTAGTGTTGCATAATCAGGAGAATTATGCTGTAATTATTACAGCAGATTCCGTTTTATATTTATTAGGACATGTTAGTTATTTGATTTTATTTGATTTGTACAGCTTTAAACAACCATTATAATTGTCTTTTATTACTTATTATTTCCTTCCTTAATTAGATTGTAAAACAGTCTATAAATAGATACTGTAATCATATTTGTAATACACATCAGAAATACATTCCATCTATTTCTTTCTATTCCTTCTAACTTGGTATCAGAGCTCCTGATCTGGGAGACTCTGTTTCTGCAATTCTTTCTATTCCTTCCAACTTGGTATCAGAGCTCCTGATCTGGGAGACTCTGTTTCTGCAATTTTTTGGCAGCCTTCATTGCTGCAATTACTTTTTTGGGCGGCCTTCATTGCTGCAATTACTTTTCTAGGCAGCCTTCATTGCTTGCTGCAAATACTACCGTTGCCGACCATCGACTACCACCGACCTCTGACGCCGACCTCCGCTGCCAACCTTCGTAGCCGACTTCAACGACGACCTTTGTTGTCGACCGACGTTGCCGACCTCCGACGCCGACCTCTACCTCCGCTGCCGACCGACGTAGCCGACCTTCGCTGCCGACCGACGTAGCCGACCTCCGTCGCCGACCTTCGCTACCAACCGACGTTGACAGACGTGCCGACCTCCGACGCCGACCTTCGCTGCCGACCGACGTTGACCGCTGCTAACGCCGACCTTTGCTGCCGACCTCCGTCGTTGACCGCTGCTGCTGGAATCTTTTTTTTTTTTCCAAACAGAAACACCACCAGTTTTGTCGTATTTCGGTCAACTCTTACCAATGGCGACTAACAACACAACCTCTCTTAGCTCCAATGATTTGCCGATGTTGCAAAGCAGTTATCGTCTCGATGGAAACAACTACC
>Ga0123342_1005934_pt1 | contig 17288 bp, 16 predicted proteins | sample Turbeawhitnodule_FD_89960 | JGI IMG/M metagenome (GOLD analysis project Ga0123342, IMG submission 89960) | Root nodule microbial communities of legume samples collected from Mexico - Turtle bean Mexico white nodule | ecosystem: Host-associated > Plants > Roots > Nodule | place: Mexico: Nepantla... | reverse complement strand
ATGTGCCTCCATGTGCCACTTCTTTACATTTCATTTGGCTTACATTTGTGTAGCATTTAGGTCATCAAATATGGTCCTCTTTAGCCTATAAAAAGAGGAGCCTACACCTTGTATTTTCAAGATTGAATAGAGTATTGTTATGCTGCCAATTTAGTGCCATACATTACTCCTTGCCTAGTTTCTAGGTTTTAATCTTCATTTCACCACCTTCAAAGGGGCTGGCCGAACCTCCCCATTTCCACACTCTTCATGCACCTTCAAGGTCACCACACCTCCTAGGAGGACCTTGTCCACTCTCATCCATAAGCTTCCGCATCATCTTCAACCAAACATCCAAGAAGAGCTCATAGGAAATTCATCAGTCGCCGTCGTGGATGAGTCACCGTCGTGGGTGCGTCGTCGTCGTGAATGCGTCGCCGTCGCGGATGCGTCGCAGGTTTAGGGTGTGGTTTTGGTTGGAGAGTGTGTTATGGAGATTGAGATATGAGGAGAAAATGCTAAAGAGAAAGATAGAATTTGAAATTCAAACCCTCCAACCAATTTTCCCAAATTTAAAAAAATTAAAAAAATAATTAATTTTATAAAATTTAATTACTCTAAAATTAGTATCTAAATTTAAATAATAGTAACTAAAAATTTAAGTATATAATTATGTGATGATTAGAAACTAAAAAATTAGTTTTTTATTTTATTATTTTATAAACCAAAAAATTAGTCTTTAAAATAGATTAAAAGTGACTTAAAAATTGGTTTACAATTACATCTTAACAAAGAGACTAAAAAATTGGTCTCTAATTTTTTATTCTTTATTTTTTATTATTAGCTACCAAAAATATAATATCTAATTATATTATAATTTTTATTAATAATGGATACCATTTTAGTAATCAATAATTTTTAGTTTATAAAATGGTATCTAAATTAGTTACTATAGAGACTATTTTTTTTTTTTCTAAATTAGTTGCCATTCAATCATTTTCTTGTAGTGTTACTTCTTCAGACCATGTTAGATTCAGATTGGAATGAAATACTAAGGTTGCCAACCAAGGACAGATTCAACTTCATGAACATTTACGGTGAGGTATGTTATATTCTTTTAAGTTAACTACCATTACTGTTCTACAAAATATGATCAAAATTAATCATACAGTTTAATAAATATTTGTAAAGGATATTACTTTTGTGAGTCGTGCTTTTGCCATAGAGTTTGCAATCGAATTTCGCTAGATATGGCATTTTCAAGAAATTAATGGTACCACCCATTATGTGTGGTACAACATGAATTTGTTGTGTCTAGTGATTAAGGATTGGTGGTCTGATTTAGCAGAGTATTATCAATTTGAACATGATCATTATATAATGTTTCGTTATGTTGGTGAGAATAAATTTCATGTTACGGTTTACACTGGAAATGCTTCACTATCTTTTGTTTTAACATTTTTGGAAGCCATTCATCGTGCTTTACAGTTGTCTGACAGACTATTCTGTCATTTCACATTAATAACTAGTCTCTACCAATGCTATGGACCTTACTTGGTGATAGTTCTCTTGCTTTCAAAATTTTCTCCAATTTTATATTTATAATGTTTATAATTTTTTTTAATTTGCAATCTGTGTTGGAACTTCCTCCTCCTTTTGGCAGATTTATTCGCTCACGGATGTTCAATACTGTGGTTCTCTATGGTCCTTTAAATGAGTTCACTTGCAATGTTTTAATCAATTAATGGGAAATAGGATGTGTACAATTTGGTAGTGGTTGGAGGGAGTTTTGTGAATTACATGTTTTTCAAGAAGGTGACAAACTATTTTTTGAAAGTGATAGTGAGAAGCCCTCTAACCACATTTGGATCATTATGGTTAGGGAAGAAGCATTCGGGTAAATGTGACCCTTTCATGGAAAGGTTTTTTGGTTATATTTCGATGTTGGTTAAACAATGTTTGATATAATTATGGTTTTACCACATTTGGGTTGTTCTTTGCATTATATGTATTCATTATTATTATTATTATTATTATTATTATTATTATTATTATTATTATTATTATTATTATTATTATTATTGATTGTTCAATGTGTTAATATTATATATTGTTAATTAGGTATTTCATATATGGATACATGTATGATTACATTTTGTCTAGTACGTTTTTGTAGGCATAGTTTCATATGTATAACACAAATATGTGCCAGTACAGTAATCTTGAAAAAAATATTTATTGCATACATACCCTCTTTCTGTTGTGTTCAGTGTCCAATTTGAATGTAATGTGTATTATGTGTATTGAAATTATTATTGTTGACTCCAGTGTCCAATTTGGATTATACTTTGTATTTGTATTGATATTGATATTATTTCTGTTTAGTTCACCTTCTTTTTGTACCATTGTAATGTCCTTTTATTTATTGAGTACTTGACATATTTTTGTATGTATTTATATTTTGTTAGTTTATCCAGTAGTTGGCATAATTTGTTGTGCCTAACTCCATATGCATGTTTCCATACAGAAACGCACATTATTTCAATTTGCAGGTAAGCAAAAGAAAAAGCCCATGTTAGTGTATTGGTTTGGTTAAAAAAACATTTTCGATTGCTGATAGGAATATGATTAACTTCATTTCCTTTAGGAGTTTATTTATTCAAATGTAAAATTCAAATTTTGTAGAATTTAAATCTAATGTAATTTTCATTTAACGTGTAATGTGCATTTTGTTATTTCTTATTTTAATTTTGAAACTGTTGTGAATTATTTATATATTTTAGTGAATTATAGTGAATTTTACATTTTAAAATGTTTACAGACTTCGTTCTCTTCATAAAAAATTTGGTAACTACTTTATAGTATCTTTTTGTTAATAAAATCAAACAAATATAAAAATTACATATTAAATGGAAATAACATTAGATTTAAATGATACCAATGTTAATGGCTTTGATATTCCTTCCATATCATTTTATGAACATTGAATAAATTATAAGGCCTAAGAATTAATCAATAAAATGGAAAATTAATTAATTTTAATTATAACATAACTTAACACGAGTTATACAAAAATAAAATAAATAAAAAATACTTTAAAAAATGTATTTGTATTGCACTCAATCATTACCCATTTTTTCCTTATAATCATTACTCTTGAATAGCATCTGAAACACTTTTTACTTTCCCCTTTTGCACTCTTATCTTTACCTATTATGCTCTTTTGTTGTGTTTTTCTTTTATGGCAAACGACCTCCACAAATCGTGCTTGCATTCAGAATCTAGGTCATGCAACGAAACAGGTTCTATTATGTTCCTTTTTTTTTTCTTTTATACTTCATATTTTTGCACGGTCTATGGATGGTTGTACTCTTATTTTTTATGTTTTCATCTGTTAATGTTTGTTATTGGCTTTGTGATCTCTCAATTTCAATGTGAAATTATTTTCTATTAGGGTTTGTTACTGACATTTAAATGAATAGTTGTATGATTTTTTCCATTTATACTCAAGTCAAGTGTTTTTTCCTCTGTTTTGCACTAAAACCAATCGTTGCACTCTCTTTTTTTTCTTCATCTCTTAGTCTTTGTTATTGACTTTGTGATATTTCGTTTTCAATGCCAAAAAGATGTATGATTTCTCCATTTGGTTTTTCCTCTGTTTTTGCATCGGAAGCAATCGTTGTACTCTTATTTTTATCTCTTCATTTGTTAATATGTGTTATTGACTTTTTTATATTTCTATTTCCATGTAAAAATATTTTTCTATTCTATTTTTGTTATTAAAATTTAAATGATAAGTTGTATAATTTTTACATTTTCTCTCCAAGTCAAGTGATTTTTCCTCTTTTTTTTGCATCGGAACCAATTGTTCAACTCTTATTTTTATCTTTTCATCTGTTCATTTGTGTTATTGGCTTTGTGATATTATTTGAACTTCATCTCATTTGTTCATTAAATTAGCCAATGAAAGTATGTATTTGTTTCCATCTATATCATTTCGTTTTTCATATTCTTTTTATCATTTTTGTTTAGTTCTAAAATACCTTTTTATCATGTTCATTATGATATTTTTTTTCTTTCACCTGATTTTTCATTTGATCCAACTTTCAAGGGGTCTTTTTTGTTTCCATTTGTTTATATTATTTACTTTAATCAAAATAATTAATTAAATATTTTATCCGATCAAAGTTGTTACTGTTTTTTGCATTAATTTAAAATTTAAATTTCAACTTCAATTATATTGTTTTCTTTGATTTTTGCTTTTTGCAATATGTAATGACGTTTCAATTTTCCCATGGTTTCTGACTCTGTCTTTTGAATACTCCAAGAATAGTGCAAGATGTTATTTATTGTGTTGATATAACCCATTGTATTTTAATTAAATTCTAATTTTTTTATCAGTTTTAATTGTGCCTTTTATTAGTTTTATTATTTGTGTTACTACTAATATTTAAATTTTGTGTATGGATGAAGTTTGGTATGAAGAAAGATCTGAAAAAACACAAAATTATCAAAAAAAATCATTTCTCTATATGTTGTTAGAAGGGAAAAGTTCAACTTCCTTTTTTACAAAAACCTCCTTAATTGATTCAAAGGTTATTCGGAACTACAACAATATGTTTTCATTCACTTGAATTGGCGGTAAGATTCATCCTTCAATTAATGTTGGATATGGACCTCCAAAATTTATTCTGAATGGCCAAAATTAACATCAAATTTGGAGTTTGCAACCAGGAAGTGGAAGCACTCCTAAGTTTCCACAGTTGTACATATATGATATTGAAAACGAAGTAAAAAAAAAGTGTCTAACTTTGAGTAAGTGTTTGTATAATGCTTTTCTTTTCAAAAATGTGGTATTGTTGATAACTAAAGACTTGATCATATTTTATGTACAAGTCCAAAATGAAAGTGTCCAAATTTGATAGCTCATTGATTGCATATTTGATGAAGATGATTGATAAGTACAATATTCTTGCATAATCCTTTAGAAGAGTTAGAGATGTCCAACACATTGATGAACATTCTGACTTTAGATTAAGATTATATAGAAATCGATGCAAGGATCCTAGAATTTACAATACTCCCACATCTGATGAGATATCAGTATTAATAGTGGGTGAGCTTAGTACCATGGATGTAGGAAGAGATATCATCGTGAAAAAAAGTTTTGGACAATTGACAAGACTCCATGAGACACATACAACTTTCATTCCCTTGCAATATTCGTTCTTGTTTCCATATGAAGAAGATGGTTATCAAGAGGATATTCTAATTCGTGAAGCTATCAGTACCATTTACATGGAAAAGGGATTTGTATTTCCTTTAGGGAATTTATTGCTTTCAGAATTCAAGACAGAGAAATTAAGTTTGGGAATGTAGTAAACTCGCGTTGACTTTTCAACAAATTTTGGTTGATTCATTCACAATGATTGAGGCAAAAAGGTTATCATTCATTAGAGCTAACCATAAACTTATTTGTTGTGATATTCTTCATGGTGTAAAAGAATAGTAAACTGAGGAGAAACAAATTCTTTTTTCATAGCAAACTGCATAGTTCTACCCTCATCGTTTCCAGGTGGTATGAGGTATATGTTCAATAATTGCCAAGATGCTATGACCATATGTAAGAAATTTGGATATCCAAATTTGTTTTCCACGATTACATGCAACGTAAACTGGCCTGAAATACGTGATTTTGTTTCCTCAAGAGGTTGTGCAGCATCTGATAGACCCAACATTATGTGTAGAGTATTTAAAATGAAATTGATGACTGATTTAGAAAAGAAGAATTCTTTGGCAAAGTAAATGTAGGTAATTTAGTTTTTTTGCTTCTCATACATATTACTATGATTTCTTAAGTTATGAAATATAATATGCAAATCCTCTACTATTGTAGGCATGTACAGTGTTGAATTTTAGAAAAGGGAATTACCACATGCTCATATATTATTATGGTATCCAAGGGACATTCATAAAGTAATTTCAACAAAATTACAGTGTATCCTAAATTGTCAAAGACAGTTGCTGCATTCATGATACATGGACCATGCGGTGCTGGTAGGTTTAGCTCACCTTGCATGAAAACAAGTAGATGTTCTAAATTTTACCCCAAAAAGTATACATTTTCGACTACTGTTGATTAAGATGGATATTCATGTTATAGACGTACAGATAATGGCATATTCATATTAAAGAATGGGATTAAATTAGATAATAAAAATGTTGTCCCATATAGTCCATTGCTTCTCATGAGATATCAAGGCCATGTTAATACATAATATTGCAACAAATCCTACTCAATCAAGTATTTGTTTAAATACGTGAACAAAGGTCCTGATAGGGCAAGTCTTAAAATCATAAAGTCTGGTCAAGACTCAGTTATAGATGAGATACAACAATATTAGATACATATCTCCATGTGAAGTAGTTATTCGGGTTTGATATTCATCATAGATGGCCTCCTATTCAAAGATTAACATTCCATTTAATCCGTGAGCAAGCAGTGTTGTTTAAAGATGATGATGAAATTGATGACACCTTGAAAAAAAATGAAGACAAGAATACTATGTACTTAGCCTGGTTTGAGGCTAATAAGAAGTATGGTGAAGGGAGAACTCTAACGTATGTTGAATTCCCTACCAAATTTGTTTGGATGGCTTAATAGAGGGGATGGAAACCAATAAAAACGAATCTAGCATGGAAGACTTACCTTTGTTCCTCCAAGCTCATGTGAATTGTATTATTTGAGGATATTGCTAACAAATTAAAAAGTTTGTACGGATTATCATAACATAAAAATTGTTAATAGTGTAACTTACAAGATCTATCAAGAAGCTTGCTATGCAATGGGGCTATTTTTCGATGATAAATAATTTATTGGTGCAATTAAAGAATCTAACTATGTTGCTTCTGCACATCAACTGAGAACTTTGTTTGTTACACTACTAATGATGAATACAATGGCTAAGCCTTATGAAGTCTGGAGATCTACTTGGAAGTTACTATCTGATGCATTCTATATAAAAAAAAGGAGAGAGTTCAACTTACCAGGTATAAACGAAATACTTATTCCAAAGTTAACTTATGATTCAAAGTTATGTAATGTATGTTTATATTTGTATGACTTAATCCAAGATTAATTAATAATTCAAATCCTATGTAATATAACTTTCTTTTCCTAGGCCTTCATATTGAGGATTCTAAATTACATAATATTTGTCTTTTGTGAATAGTTGAATTATTAGTTTCAAATGGTAAGTCTTTGAAGGACTTTAGTTATCTACCTCAGCCTATTCGTTCCAATTCATATATTTTGGAAAACAGATTTCTTATTGATGAACTGAGTTATGATAGAACAAGCATGTCTGTAATGCATGAATCATTGTTCAGATGTCTTACTGTTGAACAACTAGATGTATATGAAAATATAATGACAGCAGTACGTACTCAAGTAGGAGGTTTTTTTTCTTATATGGATATGGCGAAACAGGCAAAACATTTATAAGGAAAACATTTTCCAATGGAATCAAATCTACAAGAATGATAGTATTAAATGTAGCTTCAAGTGGGATTGCTTCTTTATTGCTTCCTGGCGGAAAAAAGCTCATTCTACCTTTTGTATTCCACTTATTATAAATGAGGAATCAACCTGTAACATAAGTCATGGAAGCCTTCGTGTTAAGTTATTGATTGAGACAAAGTTGATTATATGGCATGAAGCTCCAATGATGAACAAGTTGTGTTTTGAGACTTTCGATAAAACATTAAGAGATATTATGAAGGTTGTAGATGAAAAGAACAGTAACAAGCCTTTTGGTGGTAAAGTTGTTGTACAGGAGGTGATTTTAGGCAAATTTTTTCTGTTGTCAAGAAGGAATCAAGATATGACATTGTAAAAGCAGCTATAAACTATTATGAATTATGGAAATACTGCAAAGTTTTTACACTTTCAGATTAACAAGTCAAGAATCAGTTAAAAGTGCTACAGAGATCAAGGAATTTTCTGAATGGATTCTAAAGATTGGTGATGGAAATATGAACTTAAATAAAATTGGGAAGGCATAATTGAAATGCTCAAACATTTATTAATCGAACACAGTGATTCACCTCTACTCAGCTTAGTTGAATTTGTGTATCCTAAATTCTTGGATAATATGAGTAATGCTTACTATTTTGATTACAATGCAATACTTTGTTCGACGATTGAATCTATAGATCAAGTTTATGAATTTATCCTATGTTTAATGCCTGGAGAAGAAGTTACTTACTAAAGTTCAAACACACTTTGTCAATCTGATGAACAAGAAGACATTCAAGCTCAGTGATTTACATCAGAGGTTTTAAAGGATATTAGATGCTCAGAAATTCCTAATCATTGCCTAAAACTCAAAACTGGTGTTCCAATAATGCTTTTAAGAAATATTGATCAAGCTAATGGATTATGTAATGGCACCAGTTAATGAGTTGGGAAAGAATGTTATTGGAGCTATAGTGATTACAGGCAAAAACATTGGACATAAAATACTCATTCCTAAAATGGACTTGACTCCTTTTGATTCAGGACTTCCTTTCAAGCTTCAAAGAAGACAATTCCTAGTATCCTTGTGCTTTGCAATGACTATAAATAAAAGTTAAGGTCAAACACTTTCCTAAGTTGGGATTTATCTTCCAAAACCTGCATTTACACATGGGCATTTATATGTTGTTGTTTCTCGAGTAAAATTTAAAAAATCTTTGAAAATCTTAATTTTGGATGAAGACGGACAATAAACTACTTCAACAACTAATGTTGTTTACAAGGAAGTATTTCAAAATCTTTAAAATGCGATGTTACATCACACATATGAGGTATGAACATTATTGCATTTACAATTTATTTGTTTGTTTTATTTTTTTACATATAAAAAACATTACTCTTGGTAACAAATGTGATTGTGTACCAATATGTGTTATTTATGAAACAAGAAGCTTAAAATGATTATGTTGTTAAGCTTGCTGGTTTTTTATTTATTTTATTATTAGTTCAGACTTTGTTTTTTATATGAATATTGATGGTTGAAATGGTACTATTTTGGTACAAGAAAATAATTGAAAGAGTATAAAAAAAATATTCAAAAATCATCATCACTCATATACTTTTTAGTCATATTCACATACACAATTTATTCTTTATTTATTACAAATTGAAAATGCATTGCGTAATCTATTTTATTTATTAATATTATAGTCTTTTAATTATTTTATTCCTTTATTTTTTATTATTATAATTTCTTTATTTTTTATTATTGTAATTCTTTTATTTTTTATTTTTATAAAATACCCTGTGCATGGTACATGCGCTAGTCATATACATATGTGTCTATAAATTTTCTTATTAATGTATACTGACACACGTGTCCGCAGTTTGGTTCTTATACGAAAGAGAGAACAAAACCAACCTAGAATATACCGATGGAGCAAACCTAACTTTTCTCAGCCAAATGCGGACAAAGGAGCTCGCACTGCCATCCGCATTAATCATTAATTCCTTGACTCGGTCTAAACACTAACAGCATCAGGTTTGTAGTTAGCTCGTTAACACGGATTAATACTTGTTTAATAAAAATAGTAAATGCACCGGTTTTATCAGATCTTGGTAGAAGTTCGGACACTTTTTTTTAAAGTTTGAGTATCGGACACCGAGACTCATATTACACCGGTAAGACATGTATTTGTGAAGTGTCCAACTCAAAAAGTATTTGTTAGATTTTTGACAATTATACTACAGTTCTAACACAATTTTAAAAAGAAAAAATATATTAACTTTTAAAAAATTTAAAATTTATTATATAAATTGTTATTATGATAATAAAAATAAGAAATAAATCTTTGTAAATCAATCATAAAAAATATTTTTATGCTCAAAAAATAATCTTGAACATACTTATACACATAAATCTTTATTATCAATTTATACAATTTATAATTATATAATATATAAATTCGTGTATCTGTTGACTATATTTTAAAAAATTTAATATTTTCATATACATCATCAGTAGTGTCTGTGTAGATAGCCATCAGTGTCTGTGTAGATAGCATATAGTCATGTGCACTGCAGGTAATTCAAATAAGGAACGTTATTTGTACATGTTAAAAGAGTGTGGTCAGTTAAACTTTTGTAATTTGAATCTGAATTATTCCTTCTATTTTTCAAATGTGAGCGAAAGAAATATAATAGACATTTTGTTCTTCTCTCATCATGTAAATATATTAGAAAAGACATAAATATATAATTAATAAAAAAAATAATTAATACGATATTAAATTTTATAAATAGTAATTTTAAAAAATAAAATTAAAAAAAATATTACAAAATAAATTTTAAACCTAATTTGACTTTATAAAATATCTTAATCTCTAATCGAATAGGATCTTAATCTTAAATCCACGAGATAATAATAAATGAATTAATTATTTGATCTATTTAATTTGTTTTAAAATATTTACTTTTATTAAACTTTCATTTAGTAATTGGCTGGTTGGAGTAGTAATTTCCATTTTGGTAATGGTTGAAAGGAAAAGACAGCAGAAAATGCGTGACAGCTGAACTAACATTGGAAGTTGGGAAGTGAAAGGGTCTTGTGGGCGAATGATAAATAGCCATGAGAAGAAGCTTGAAGAGACCATGATCTCTGATTATGCTTTTACTAGAAGAAGAGGAAAGGAAGAAACACGGGTGTGCCTTTTTTATCCTTTCCAAGGACACGTGACCTTCAACTATTATGGTGTGGGCCCAACCAATCCAATTATTTACAAATTACGAGGGAAGACAACAACTTCCATACCCTAACACGTGACACTTGTCCCATTGCTTTTATACGTGTCATTATCCTACGCATACCTCTTCTCGTCCATCCCTCTCATTAATTCCACACTCTACATTCACACTCAATCACAATCACGCTCCTAACTCTCCCTGACATATTTTTTCTATTAAATTCAAAAAAGTTTGATTTTAGTTTCTAAGTTACATGTTTTATTATGTAATATTGTTTATAATTTATTATCTAACACTTTCTTACTATGTATTATGTAATTGAAACCATTGTTGTTTGATAAAAGTGTATAGTAAACTTTATTTTTTAATACGATATTTCGTTATGTATTATTGATAAAGAATGAGGAAATTATTTCTTGAATCATTAAATTGATGAGTAGTAGATGAGTAAGAAAATTTATTATTAAGCTTAATTTTAAAAATTATATCTTTTAATTTTGCAAAATATATTATTTTTAGCCTAAAAATGTTTTTTTTAACAACCTCTTATTTAAATTACTATTCTCCAGAGTTTTCATTGACAGAATCGTGGGAATCACCATGGTGACAGTATTTCTTTCACCCTTCGTTTGTCCTTATATTATTGATTAAATTTAGGGTTGTTAAAAAATAACTAAACTAGACTCCGTTGGTACTCAACTACCTTGAAATTAACAACAATATTCTATAGTTTAATTTTTAAAAATTCAATTGTTAATATGAACCTCTATACTCAATTTTTATAAAAGAATAATTTCTCCTATATCTATAATGTTAGCGCACATTTAAAATAAATTAATAATCCTTTTTACAAAAATAATTTATATTTTTTTTTCCCGCCAGTTGACTCGAACATCTTCGTGCGTCTCTACGAACGGCGCTTCAAGAACTCCTTTGCTTCTGTTTCAACGTTCTCCTTCCTCCGTCGTGACCACCTTAAACAGAGAGACAAATGGCGTCCTCGCGGCCGTTTGCACTCTGACGGTCAAGTCAACTATTGGACAGGAAACACCAAACACTTCTCGTCGCAGAACACCGTAAGGTCAATGTTCGGAGAAATGCGTAACTGAATCGTAATTAAAAATGCTAGCTTCTGCTCAAATGTCTTATAATGTGTAAAACGTACCTTATTTTGTTTATCGTAAACCTTATATACCTTCCCGGTGTTTCTGTCCACGTGTCAGCCTGAGACTTGCGCATTCTATGGGCGCTCCTTAGCAACACTTTTCCCAGTCTTAGGGCCTTCTCAGTGTGTAAGGTTGCCCTGTCGAAGTGCAACTCGCGCAAGGGTGACTGCATGGGTGCCAACTCATGCGCCCACTCTCTGAGTCATCCGCCCTGGGAGTTCCCTGCCTTCCTCACGTGCCATGCATGCAAATCACCTTCTGGGACGTGACCCTCTCATGGGTCGTCTCTGTCCTAGTGGCTTTCCAACGGTGGTGCGTATTGTCGCGTCCCTACACCTCATGCACGGATCCCTCGTGAGTTGGGTCTCTTCCTTCTGGTACTGGGGGTGTGGCTTGAAAACCAAATTTTTTTATCTATTATTACTGTCTGGGGTGCCGAGGCCCAAGGCCTCCATGCCCCTACTGTGCCGCCTCCTCCACGGTTATCCCTACCCGTGGGTATCAGGAGGGGACACTTCCCTGACCTGCCAAGCTTCCCAGGCACCTTTATTATGCTGAGCCTGGACGACGCCCGAGGCCGGTCAACGCCCGAGGCCGTGGACCTTAAAGAAACTCCTAACTGCCCTGTTGTACTTTCTAGTGGATCCCTCTCTCGGGGTTCCACTATGTTGACTTTGGTCAACGTCCAAGTACCGTATGACACATTTTCTCTATCAAACATCATATATATATATATATATATATATATATATATATATATATAACTCTCTTTCACTATGTAAAAAAATGGCATATGTATACATCTCACTAATAATTATGTACCTTCATAATATACATAATTAATTCTTTTTAAACATTAAATTATTAATATAACATTATATATATATATATATATATATATATAAAAGCATATAACATAATATAAAAACATTACCTGTCACATAAATGTCACATATCAGCACATTGTTGTTTAAGTGAGTTATTTTGTTTAACCGACCTCTCTACTATAATAAGACGTAAATCATATAGTTTGAGTGGTAATTTACCACTTAAACGAAAGTACAATTCAAAATTGACATTTATCTTTTCATTTGAGTATTTATTACTTAAGTGTTTTCATCAACACTTAAATATGATAACTTGTTAAAAATATTCAAACAAATTCAAAAGTCATTTTCACTTATATTTGATTCTTGAACGTCTAAAACATGTATTATGATTTCTACACATTTAAGACATGTGTACTTCTTTTCTTTCACGCTCAAATATTCAAACAACTTTTGATTCTAAACCAACATTTTGTCTAACACTTGCACTATATGCTTTTAGAGTTGGTAATCAAAACTTGATAGCTAAATATTAATTTAGAAATTATTTATCTATAAATTAATTTTTATTTAAAAATAATTTTTTTATAATGTAAAATTTAATTTATAAAAAATTTACAATTTTTTCTCAATGTAAATAAATGTTCAACCGTACTCCTACAACTCTTTTTAAAACATATATTTGAGAGAAGAAGAAAAAAGATAACTAAAATTAAAGTAAGATAAAAATATTGATTTAAAATTATCTATATTCCTCCAATTCCTCGAAATCTTAACCTGAAAAGATTTTCACAAATAGAACCTCGAAAACAGGATTTTTTTTTAATAGATGAAAGGTTAATTATTTTTTTAATATATAATATCCATAATTACTTGTATTTTTTAATAAAAATTAAAAAATATAATAGAAAATATTTTTGTGTTAAATTAAAATAAATTTATTAAATATATTAAAATTTATGAAAATAATATTTATTATTATATTTATTTGTTATTTTATATAACTATATAGGTTTGTTGATATTATAATTTTATTTTTATTATTTATAATTATATATTATTATTATTAATATAATTAAATATTTTTGAAATTATTAAATAAATTTATATAATATTTAATTTCTTATATTGTAATAAAATGCATCTATCAGGATATTCGGATAAAATATAAGAATTCTACATGAATCAAAACAAATCTCTTCATTTGTGTGAAGAATGAAAAAAGGTTTTCACCCTCTCCTCCATCCACTTCCCCACTCTCAGAATCATTGAAACAAATACAAAAAACATTCACTCCCTCCTCCCTCTTCAAAGGAAACAAACGCAACATAAACGAAAATGTTTTAAATGTTGTAATAACTTATATTGGAGATCCCATATTTTATATATTTGAGTATTTATATTAAAGATTATTATTAGAGTATTTATATTAAAGTGTTTTATATTATAGTATATAAATAACTGTATCAATCTCCTTTCTTGTCTCCTTCACTAATTCTTGACGTATCTTACTCGTCATTTCTGTTTTGGTCTCTTGGGGGAGAATAAGTGTCGTGGTGCAACTCCAAAATATAGTTTAATTCCAACCCCTTTTCTAGCTACACAAACACGACCACAGTGTTCAAGTTGTCCAATTGCTTCAACCAGGATATCGCGGCAACCTTCAGGGACAAAATTACCTTGGGAGCTCAAGGAATCCTGCAAGAGACCAAAATCATATAAGTTTTTAATATAATTAATTCTTTAAAATAAATGCAAAAGAGGATAAAAATAAATTACATTTTTTTTAGACTATCTTTGATTGCTCAGAACTAAATGCACCCGACTTTTTAATTTGTGCCCTCTTTCATTTTACATGGTGCAAAGGTGGTGATGGAGGAGAAATGACCCCTGTATCAATCTTAGACCCAATCCTCTATCTGGATTGCTCATTTTCTACCATCAGTGATTACTTAAGCTTTCGATATCCCGAACGAGACAGTATGTGCAGGGTAACACTCTTTAAAACTATCTCTTGAGCTTTCTTCCGACGATCTTGTCATAAATGAAATAAACAAAGTGAATTGAATAACATTAAGTTATTAATGTTATATAAATAAAAATAGTTAAGTAACTTCACTTACCTTCCAAGCTTCACATTCACGGCTTTGAACAAAAAGACACCATGTCTCTTCATCAATATGTTTGTACTTTAAACAAGCATTTTTGCATTTAAGCTTGCCAAAAATATATTTCGTCGTCAGTATTGACTTAAACTGACAAAATTTAAGTCTGATATTGGATGTAATCTTTTATCGAAGTGGTTACACATTAGGGATTTCAAAATTTGCCTGCAAAATAATATCATCAAAATAAAATTAATCAATGAATATTAAAAAGCATTATATGACAACAATAATAATGTAAAGCTTACCCGGACATCCTCCTAGAGCATGTTCCGATCGACCTTTAATATATCATCCAATGAATTAATCAAAATGGAGAGTCTCTCACGAGAAACAACTCGAAGATACCTGTTAAACGTCTCAGCATTAGGACCAGAAGATACTCCAGTGTTGACGTCAATGTTAACACGTGTTTTCTCACCAGCAGCACGTCTCAATGAGAGACGCTTCAATCTTGTAGGTCCTCTGCTGCCTCGTCCGGATCGGGGTCTGATTGGAGTCTGATCGTCATCCATATCTCTGTTCAAAAAATTAGGTAACAAACATTAGTTAATCTTCATCGAAAGAAAATTATATAAAACAAATACATAAAATTCTAAATGTGTATTATCAAAAGTATTTATAAATTTATTACCATAGTGGGTTGAATGTTCATATGTAAATTCCTTCATTGTGGTCTTTACAGGTTGCATGTACATCATCAACTACATCGTCATCTTTATTAATTATCATTGGTGTGAATGAACGGGGGTCACCATTTTCAATATCATATATGGTATCCCCATGTTTTTTTCCCGTCTAAACGACATACCAATGTTCTGACGTAGGATCTTTGACGTAAAAAACTTGAGATGATTGTTGAACCATTATAAATGGCTCATCTCGATACCCTATATTTCAAAAGTCCACTAGTGTGAATCCTGATTCATCAATTTTAACCCCATTTTTATTGTCAACCTATTTACACTTGAAAACTGGAATGAAAAACTTAGTATAGTCAACCTCTCATATCTCTTCTATAAGCCCATAGTATGTCATTGATTCAAGTACAGGATTTGTATCTTTCAAAGTGGAAAACTGCATTGACTCGGCTTCAAGAGTAACACCAGAATTTTGAATTGTACTTTTTTCATCCATAAACTTCGTGTAAAATATACAATTGTTCACTTCGTACGTTGTACAAGAAATGACATCAAACTTCAATCCAGCAACCAACTAGGTCAAGGTCTCTGATGCCGTTGAATCCTTTAACACCTCGTCTTCAAAACAAAGGCATGAAAGTTCTATTATGCTCCATCAAGACCCATTTCTATGCTTGTCTTGGGTTATTTGCCTTCACAATGGCTTTATGAGTTTCTATGTAAGGTATAACTTCATCTGTGTTGTTCAATATATACAAATGTGTTTGCAAGACTTTTGATCGAGATTTGCTTACAATATTCACACCATGTAAACATTTACTTGTAGAACGCATGTGGTGCCATGAATTAGCTAAAAGACCTATTGGGTTTGCTTTTGACATGTACTCTGAACAAAATTCAATACTTTCTTCAGTTATGTACCTTTCAATCATTGAAGCTTCTGGACAATAATGATTTTTCACATAACCTTTCAAAATTTTCATATATTGCTCAACAAGATACATCCATCTTAAGTACACTGGTCCACACAATCTAACCTCTCTTACTAGATGCACAACTAAATGAACCATGATGTCAAAAAAAGATAGAGGAAAAAACATCTCCAATTCACACAAGATAACAACAATTTCATCTTCAAGTACATCTAATTTTAATGGATCAATGGCTTTACAACAGATGGAAGAGAAGAATGAACACAAACGGGTTATGGTATGTCTAACATTTTTTGGTAAGATCCCGCAAATAGCTACCGGCAACAACTGTTGCATCAAGATGTGACAACCATGAGACTTCAACCCAATTAACTTCAAATCTTGCATTGACACTAGGTTCTTCATATTTAAGGAATGTCCTTGTGGCACTTTCACACCCTTTAGACATTGACAAAAACTTACTTTTTCATAACAAGCTGGGGGCAAATATGTACGCTTACCCATTTATATCGGTGCCAACTCGCCTCGTATGTTCATCCCAATCAAATCTAAACGAGCATTTGATGACTTTTTACGACAAGTGCACCGCGTTTGTCAGAAGTAATAATTGTCCCTAAGGATGAATATCGATCCCACAAGGAACAGTAAATTATCAAATACAATATTCGCTAAATATAACAACATAACAATAAAAATAGTTTAGAAGTGATTGTGTTGGCACTGATCAATAAGAAAACAAACAAAGAATTAGTTGCTTCAATTGGAAAAATAGGGATTAGGTTTCATCTCTCCCACTCTCATGTATTTTGATTAGCATGT
>Ga0123342_1005933_pt1 | contig 17294 bp, 10 predicted proteins | sample Turbeawhitnodule_FD_89960 | JGI IMG/M metagenome (GOLD analysis project Ga0123342, IMG submission 89960) | Root nodule microbial communities of legume samples collected from Mexico - Turtle bean Mexico white nodule | ecosystem: Host-associated > Plants > Roots > Nodule | place: Mexico: Nepantla... | reverse complement strand
ACGGCCGCTAGGGCGCCTCTTTGTCCTCTTTTTTGCAGGAATTCACAGGCAATCAGTGGGAAGGAGTCCTTAGCTGACGGTTGAGGTCGCGCACGAAGACGTCCCGGTCAACCGAACGGAACAGAAAAAGATAGAGAAAAGAATTCAAAATATATTTATACATTGATTTATATATAATAAGCTTTTGTTCGTGTGTGAAATTATTTTTAATTGATTTAAAATATATTATTATTAAAAACGTGCATTGTCTTCTATAATAAGTTTTTCTTATTTTCTTTCTAAGTTAAAGAAAATTATTATGATAATGTATTATATGCATGAGGTTATTCTTGTACAAAACTAGAAAGTAGCAAATTTTTCATCTCTGCAGTTTTTTTGTAATAAATGAAGAAGGGAAAAACATAAATCCATGGGATGTTTCACATACGCAAAATCCATAATTTCATAGCTTAAAATATAGAACAAGAATATTAACTGCTATCATTTAAACGAATGCATATAGTGAATTTTATATGTATTTATATTTAATTGTAATTATTATTTTTCAATTAATAAAGAAAGAGTCAAGGAACACAAAGAAAGTGAAAATAAACTAGAATTACATGTTATTATTAAGTAGATAAAATTAAAATTGGGAGTGTATATTAAAAGGATTGTGTGGGGTTGTACAAACGGATACAGTAATAAATAACTAAATATGTTAGGTCTCATATTTAAAAAATTATATATATATATATATATATATATATATATATATATGTGTGTGTGTGTGTCACTTAATTTATAAGAAATTTCATCAAGTTTGTATTATATTTAATTTGGCTTGGATGAACAAAACATATACTAAAAAAAAAATTGTTTGATAAATATGGTATAATATTTAAAATAAAGTTTACTTCATTATTTTCTTAAAATAAAATTTTTTACTATCTACTACTTGGATATTATTAAAAAAATTAAACAACCCCTCTACTTTATGTCCATTTGGGATATAAAAAAATACACTTATTTCTAGTTTGACTCAAATTAATAATAAAATATGATATCTTTATTTTATCTATTTTTTTATTTCCTTCCCCTCGATTAACTTTATTCCAATCTTAAGGAAAGGTACTATTCTAATTCTAATTATTTCTATAAAAAAAAATGATAGTATTCTAATTTGATATGCTAATATCCACTGCTTTATAGAAGAATCAAATTAGAAGTTTCGTACGTTATTGGTTTCACGAGGACAACTGTCAAGTATGCTCATTGAGCTTTACTGTAATATGGTATTAATGGAACTTTTCTTGTTTACTTGTACAAAATACATTTTAAATATATCGTTAACAAAAAACTATATTGCTAACAAAAGAAAATATTTGTTGTATTGGTTTTCAACTTTTTAGATTAAATTTAGGAAATGTAGAATTAGCCATTATAAAATTATATATTTTCTTGGTTAGTTCTAGAACTACGTGGAATGTGTAATCTTTATTTGTAAAAACAAATGTGAACAAACATAGTTTAGTCATGACTCTTGAAAACTAATTTTCTACTTCAATTATGGTCACAACTCATAACTTTTGTGAAGTGTCTAAGTTTAATAGATATTAAAAACTCAATGATTTCTAAAAGTCACCAACTTAGAATTATTTTATTTATTTATTTATTTATTTATTAAAATCCAATTTGATTTTGGAATTCTCACCTCGTTTTTATAAATGTTATCTTTTTAAATGAGTCAAAGTAATAACATAAAATATAAATTAATCACAAGTTTTAAGTAGATGAGAAATAAAATTGTGCATATTCTCCAATTTGTTTTTTTATGAAAAATTCGTGTATTGATTGAATAAGAATATAAATATAAGTAATACCTAATTTTTCAATACAAAGTTTGTTTGGTGTAAAATTATATCTTCTATATTGACTTGTGTAACAAGGTTTGATTTCTTTCAACAAGAGATTGTTAATAACATTGATTTTTTTTATGTAAATTTATATATATCGTATCTAGATATGGATTTTTTTTTGTATTTAAAATTAATTACTAATTTTTTGGCCTTGTGGTTATAGGTTTTTCCATGTATTCAATTAACCTAAGTGTTTACTTCCTTGTAACAAAATGTTAATGTTAATTTTAATATTAACTTTAGTAAGTTTCAATTCCCTCTTTTTAGCAAAATGTTAATATTATTGTCTAGTCATTGCATAGGTTTTTTTTTAATTGTATGTTATTTTTTGTAGTGGTCAGAGTGTTCGGGACTTCGGTTCAAGTGATTAGGTCAACTCAGTTTTTGGGTAAGTATGAGCCCAAAGGGTGGGCCATGAGCTCGACCTAGATGTTGGTAGACAACTCGAAAAAAGATAATTAAAATAGAATGAATATTTTGCTTGTTAAATACCAATAAAAGTTTTTGAGAATAAAGATGCATGTGAACATAATGTTTTATTATTGTTAAGCACTCGAGAATAAAGGTGCACGTAACCAATATCTGTTATGATTATATGTTTTTTGTTGAGATTATATTCTCCCTGTTGAAATCTTACTCTGTTCATATTTGAGAAAACCGTTGAAGAGATATCTATAAAAGAGGCTTGAGACCCCGAGTAAAATGTACGCTTTTCTGAATACTCTAGACTGAAGCAATTTTATAGTTTGAATGCTCTCACTAACTTGATCGTTGGAGTGTGATCAATCGGTAAAGCCCCCTTTGTCCCAGTGGAGCAATGTTTCGGAGCACCAAGTGGAGACCAGTCAAAGCAGAGCTCAACTCAAAGACCGACCGAAGTCAATCGACGAGAACATTTTTCATTGATGACACATGCTGTTTCATAAGAGTTTTATTTAAAATTATCTCATTTTTAAAATTGGATAGAGAATGAATTCATCCCGACTATGATCTCATCCTCCTATCTATCTTAATACTCTTTCCTGTCTTAAATTACTAAAACACTTATATTAGGTAATGTTAAAAATTTATATCCACTCTTCTCTTTTGTCTTTATTTTCTTAACCCTTCTTATTTTCTTTCGCTAGTCTTTCTCAAATGTTTTCTTTGTTCAAAATTCACCTAAAACATCAAAGTACCTGCTTTCTTATCACAATCTTAATTAATCATTTCTCTCTATGTAATTTTGTTCAAATTGTGTATTGTATTTCAGGAAAACATAAACCTCAATTCATTTAATCAAATAATTTTTATGGTACACATTTGATTATTTCTACTCTTTTTTATATTTTTATTTATAATTTAATATTTTCATATGAGAATGTTTGACTCTCAATTTCAAGTGTTCTCTTCCTCTAATTTCTTTGATCCTTAGTTTTGTTTTATTTGAAAAACCTTTGTTTCGTTAAAAAAAAAATTGTTATTTCTCAACAATTCAACTAGTTCGATGCCGACCAAGTTTACTTAGATATCCAAATATTTTTTTTTCTTTTGTTACAATCTTGACTACACATTTTTTTTCTTTGTGCAATTTCATTCAAATGGTGTATAAATTATATGATTATCATTTTCTAAAATGTATATAATGTCGAAAGTGAATCTTTGACAATATCATGTTTAATTTGTTGTGATATTTTTTTTTTTATGAAAAAAAGTATTTAATTAATATTTAAAATATAAAGAAGTGAGAATGTGTATGTTCTTTACTCGATAAGGACGAAGATGAGACAAAAATTTCATACCTATTAAATAAAAATGAATTTTTACTTCAAAGAAAAATATATCAAAATCCATTTCGTCCCTTCCCACCTCGCCCAATACTGATCCTAGTTTTAAGTTCTTTATTTATTTAGCACCCAAACAAACTTACAAAGGAAAAAAAAAAATAAACGAAACAAATTGATAGTTGACTTTTAGTTCTTAAAAGAATTTAGTTGTATTTTTTTTCTTCTCTAAAATAAAGGCAATTCTCTTTTAGTTTTTTTAAAGAATTAATTTGATTTGTTATTCCTATAAATTAAAATGTGTCAAATCAATAATTTCTTGAGTAATTTATTTATCTAAATTATAGGTAGTTTGCACTTAACTTATTAAATTGAAATTTATTAATAAGTATTAAAAATAACAATACTTCTCACTTTATAAGAAAAATAAAAAGAAAGTAGAGAATGAATCTACATATATTAGTATTTTATATTTTATGTTTAATATATTATATATACGATATATCTATATGTTATACTATATATCATATTGTTGATAAATGATTAAATTATTCTTATATTTGTGATATAAACTATATGATTATACTTTATATGAACTTTTATAATATTATAAATGGAAGTAGACATCAAACATCTAAGAAAACTTAATTCTTTCTGGTATTATTTCATATTTGTTTTTCTTTTTTTTTAAATTTTGTATTTCTATGTTAAATAGTGGAGGGATATATTAATTGTGTATATTTATAAAATATGTTTTAAAGAATGTTTAAGAGATAATACTAAAAAGTGACATCTATACCTATTTATGAGATTCTCCATTAATTATAACCGTTTTTGGTGTATACATTTTTTTTTCAATTCAACCCTTAGTTAATATATCTCATTTTATTAATACAATAGATTATTTTGTCATTTCATATGAATTAATGTACAGTTTTTATATGACTCTCTCTCACTCTTTCCTTAATTCTTTATTTTAAGGCAACAAGAGAAAGAAAAAGAGAGCATACTTTCACACATTTTCATACCAAATATCACATATTAAATAAAATAATCTTCATTTTTAATCATTCTCTGCAATTTTTTTTACTTTTTAAATTTGACTCATCTAAAATTATTTCTGTATGTATAATAAATTTCTATTATTATAAAAATGGAGTAAAAAATAAAAATGTGAATATACAAGACGCGATTACATTGTTTCCGATAATACTTATAATTATAATAAATATCTAAAAAATAATCTAAAAATAATATAAGTCAATGTATAATTAATTTCATTATGGGAGACTGGACTCAAAATATTGAAAATTTTATAAGGACAATTTTTTTTGTTAAAATGACGTGTGTGACATGGATTTTATGGGATTGTCATGTGAACTAAAGTATTCCTTAGAAAGTGTTGACACATTAATTTTGTTAGGGACATCATCACTCTGGCACTTTATAGTTGTCTTGTTTAGAAACTAAGCTAGTACACGAAAACTCAATTTTTTAATTCATAGTGTTCTCATGATATTTTTTACTTAAATATTATTTTTTTTTGCATGCATAACTTTGATAACTGATGTTATTTTGGCTTAACGTATGATAGCATCATGTTATCTTTTATTGATGAGATAAAATAAAATATTTGAATTATACAAGCTACAAGTGAAGAAATGGTTAAATTTCAAAGACTGCATTCATACTTAAGTAAAAAAAATGTAAATTATATTATGATAGAAATTTGACTTTTATTTTCCAAATTTGGTTTCATTGCAGTTTTTCCAAGGAGGGGAAAGTAAACAAAGCAAACGAACTATACAAAATGAGGAAAAATATATCTGATTTAATTGGAAAGAAATAGAAGAAAAAGGTAATAATAATAATATTTTTTTAAAAGCATTATCATTGTTAATATTTAGTGATTATAATTATTATGAGTATAAAAATCTTAATCAATTATATTGTTATCATAATCAATTGTGTTTTTTCAAGGTCAAATATAATTTCTTTTTTGGACAATACAATCAAGTATATAATGTCTATTATCAAATTTTCTCATTTTCCTTGCTATTTTTCAAGAAAACTTATTTTTATCTAATCTTAATTTTCGTTTTTTTTTTCTCTTTTCACTCAATTAAGTTACTACCTTTCTATTCATTCTTTCCTCTCCTCTCTTTCCATAATTAACTCATTAATCAAAGTAGAAAGTAAACAGCAAGTCAACTTTTTTATACAAATAGCCTCTACAGAGATAACAATGCATTAGGTTAACATGGTTTGACTTATAAAAAGTATAACGTGCAGAATTAATGTATTATTAAATTTAAAATTAATATTCATTAATTGTAGAAATTAAACATGAAGTCAACTTTTTATACAAATAGTCTCTCTATAGAGGACAATGCATTAGGTGAACATGACTTGAAGTTACCAAAAAATATAACGTCCAGAAGTAATGTATCCTTAAATTTACAATTAATATTCATTAATTGTAGAAATTAAACGTGAAGTCAACGTTTTATACAAATAGTCTCTCTATTGAGCACAATGCATTATGTGAACATGGTTCGAAGTTATAAAAAATATAACGTGCAGAACTAATATATCATTAAATTTACAATTAATATTTCACTACAAGAAAAATATTATATTTCGCTGGCTAAAAACGGATGCGAATGAATCAAAATCAACGAATAAATGTTGGATTTGCATCGGTCAAGCATTGGACAAAAAAATCGTGGAAACAAAGTGATATTTTCGTCGACTAGCACGAACGACACATATTGCGTGGGCCAAATCAACGAAAATGGACGTAAAAGCAACATAATATCATCAGCTTATGCGTGGGCTAAACCAACGCAAATGTATCATAAAAACGCATATGCGCCAGTTTGGCTGACAAAGAAGAGGAAAAAAATGACATTAAATTTTGCATCGGTGAGGCCGACTCATAACTTCAGAAAAAAAAAACATGCGTGAACTTGATCGATGCATAAATGACAGCGAAAAAAAAATAAAAAAAAATATTTGCATGGGCTTGGCCGATGCATTAATGGTTTAAAAAAATATTTTATTTTTTGTTCTAGCCAATTTTACTTGTAACAGTTATAGAATAACAAATCACAATCAAATTCACAATACAAAATAACAAATCTTCATCATTCACACCACATTCATAATAGAAAAATCATACAAATAGGTAGACAAAGTAATTTAATTAACTTCATCCATCCAAATCATTCAAACTAAATATTAATACATAAAATAGAACTTAGATTTAAAATAAACCATAAAATAAAATTGTACTTTAGAAATGAACTAAAAGTACTAGAACTTCAAATGTTCGATAATACAATACATAAAAAGAGTATAAGAAAATATAAAATGCATCCCATGATGTAGAAATAGTAGTGATGTGATCTGTAAAAAACTATAAATAATGTGAATAACTAAAATATATAATAAACACGTAAAATAATTAAACTTACAATCTATGATGCATTTTAAGGGAGGGGCTGGTCATCATGCTTTGAATCATACTGGTGGTGGAATTGACTTGTGCTACTGGAAGCATTGTCACGTTGCAACACTGAGACAAACTGTTCCTTTATGACCTTCATTTCGTCCTTTAAGTGTGTATACTTTTGACCTCACATACTAAGTTTTGCACGAAGTTGTTGATTTTCAGTCAACTGATTAGATTGTGAAACACCGGAAGGAGAGTGTTGAATGAGGGAAGAGACTCCTTGTCAGAAGTTATTAGCCAAGTCTGTCATACCATACACTCGACCTCTACTCTTTCCTCCGACAGATTCCCTCCACGTTTAAAGCTTTGTTGTTGGATCAAGTTGATGGACATTGGTGCTAGATCCTGAGAACTATTTACTTGAAGGGTCCTCGAGCGCTCATGATAGCTTTCCTACATAGGTCATTAGGAGATGGAAATGTTACGAAATTAAAATAAAAATTTAAAAAAACTTAGAACGATAACTTACATAAGTTTCATGAGCACGAGTATCAACCCAATCACCATTCTTTTTTGTGTGGGTGGCCATAAATAGTTCATCTGGTTCAGGGAGATGACCATATTGACGTTCCTAATAATGTTGTACAATTAGAAGCAGTATATGTTGCAAATGTAAAATGAATTCCATGTAAGACAGTGACAAGTACTTACCAAGGTCACTATAATATCTGAATGTGATTTTCAGCTTGTGGAGTGCAATGCTACACCACGAGCTAAAGCCCTATTCACTTTTTTCCAAGTTGATTTATCTTTGAACTTTTGTGTATCCCAATAGTTCAGAAGCTCAATCCATGCATGCTCGCCTATCCAAGTAGGTCAGACATCCTTTGCCTAGCTTTGGTCAACATGTCACAAAGTCATGTTTTGACTTTAAACTCATAGACCTTTTTAATCTGTCGCTCATCCTGAGGTGCTTAAGTGACTTTACTCAGTTGAAATAAAGAAAATATTTCGTTTCAATTTTCCCATTTTTGTTGATTTGTATGAAATTGTAATTAAAAATTAAAATTACCTTAAAATCAGTCCACCATTTTAGTTTGTCCTCCTTAATCATGGCATCATAATGATGATATGGACCTATAAATTGAGAACAAATGCAATGTCCAATGGCATCACTAGCATAATGATTTGGCATCCAACTACAATACAAAGAAAAATTACAGGCATTTATAATATGAAGATAAAAATAAATATAAATTTAGTATGACTTACCTTTTACCAAGAAGTCGGATGATGACCCTACGCTGTACATCCTCGGGAGGAGGTCGTGCTCTGAAGCAGTAGCGGCGCCATGGTTAACATGGTCAAAAAGGCCTTGCATAGAGGTAGCAGTAGTCGGGACAAAGGGAGAAGATGTGGTTTGGACAATGGGATAAGGAGTGACCTGCACAAATGTACTAGGGGTGGACTGCAAAAATGTACCAGGGGTAGGATGGAGTGGAAAACTCCAAGTCTAGTGGAGTGGTGCAGGGACACTATGATGGTAAGTCGGAACAGAGAATGATGACCCTGGTGATATTGGAATACTAGGAGGGTGTGATGATGAGGTGATATAGTGGGGTGTGGATAAGCATACTGAAATTTTCCATGGCTAGACGAGGAAGGGGTGGAAGAAGACAGGCTAGAAGATGATGTCGAGGAATGGAATGAAATATATGGACTACTAGCATCAGACGCTGGTAAAATACCACAATAAGGGATACTTCCTAGGTCTATAGCTAGCTGACTATGCACAATCCATCGGAACATAATCCCAATCTTACATTACGACGTTCAGTTGCAAATTTGGGATATACACTTTCAAAGTATTTCTAAGCTTTCCCATTAGATGGATGTCACAATACATCATCATTAGTTATGTTTTCAAAATGTCATCGCATTTGGCTTGTTGACTCCATTGACGTATATAGTCTTTGTAATTGTGGTATGATACGAAACTAAAACATTATGTTTATCGACACTCTTTTGTACGTTTTGTTCTCACCCTTTGGAGGCAAGTACCCGGGAAGACCACAAAATTTGCACTTATTTAGTTCAATTTCATCCTTGTAATACAACATGCATCCAACCTCACAACAATCAATCTTGAAAGCCTTCAAGCCAAGAGTAGAGACAACTTTTTTTGCTTTATAAGAAGTCTTGGGCATGCAATTCACTATTGAAGCTACATCAAGTAACATTTCAATGAAATAATCTAAACACTTTTCAGTTGTGTGCCAATTGGTTATGATGCCCCGAAAGCCTTATGGCTATTGACAATTTAGATTGAGTTGCTCCATCATAAATGAGTTGATGAGTAGATACTAACATATCATAAAACTTTTGTGCTTCAACGTTAGGTTTTTCTTCTGCATCCTCAATAACATTGACATAACGAGTTCTTATATCACTTTCTTGCATGTATGCATTGTTCACCATTTTGGCTAATGACCGAAAGTCATCATTATGCCTGATGTTATCATAATTGGTGGATGCAATGTTCAAGTTAACCACATTTGTCCCTGCTTATCCGTGATAAACCCATACCATGTAGTTGGGTAGAAAGCCATGTTGAAGCAGATGAATCCTGACATGAGAAGGTCAGAGAACTTTCTCACAACAACATTTCACAAACAGACACCTTACCCCTCCATCTGGTATGTGTGAAACTTGATTCATTGCCTTAGAAACAAAATCATGAACGCCATCTATGAAGGATTGTCTCAATCTTCTTGAAGAATCAAGCATTTCGTACATCCAATCTCGATCCATTGTTTTGCATGTTGATGATGAAACTATCAGCACTTTAATAGTATACTTATACCCTACAGACGATCTAATACATGAATCATGTGGATATCAGTGTCTAATGCACTGCATATGTCACATGTGAACTTTATTGTTTAAACTTAGTATGTAAATATTTAAAACATACTAATTCATATAATTAATTATCATGTTAGTGTAATAATTTTGTATCTGTAAATCCTAGACTAATAGGATACAATAATATTTGAGCTAAATATAATACAATAATTCATACATCGAAATTAATTATCGTGGTAGTGTAAGAATTTTGTATTTGTAAATCCTAGACGAATAGGATACAATAATGTTCGAGCTAAATATAATACAATAATTCATATATCGAAATTAATTATCACAGTAGTGTAAGAATTTTGTATTTGTAAATCCTAGACGAATAGGATACAATAAGGTTCGAGCTAAATATAATACAATAACTTATACATCATCATTCATACATCGAAATTTTAGTTAACACATACGCATAAACATTGCAATTCATACATCGTAATTTCATTTAACGCATACGTATAAACATCGTAACTCATACATCGTAATACATACATCGTGATTTCATTTAACGTGGACATATAAAAACCGTAATTCATACATCGTAATTTCATTTAACGTGTATGTATAAAAAAATTAAATAAATTTACTCTCTTAATTCATTTTTTATCTATCACAATTTTAAAAATATTTTAGTTATTTGAAAGTTGGGACAATTTGTTTTCTACACCCACTAGTTCGCTACTTGCTACATAATAATGGAAAACATGGGTCCATTCTGCTGCCCTTCACTTTTACTCTATACAGCCCCTATTTATTTTATACACCTCCAACATCACTACTTGCAACATATTAATATGAAAAACATGGGCCCATTATGCTTCCCATGACTTTTAGTCTATGCTGCCCATCAGTTTTATTCTATGCAGCCCCTATTTAATTTATACACACCCACATCACTATTTATAACATTTTATTGAAAAACATGGGCCCATTCTGCTGCCCAAGACTTTTACTCTATGCAGCCTCTATTTGTTTTTTACATCCACCTGTTCACTATATGCAACATATCAATGAAAAACATGGTCCAATTCTGCTGCCCTTCACTATGAAGCCCCTATTTATTTATACACCCCACATCACTATCTGGAACATTTTCTTGAAAAACTTGGCCCAATCTGCTGCCATTACTTTTACTCTCTGCAGCACCTATTTATTGTACACCCATCACCTTTTAATTTTTTTTTAAATAACCAATGGAAAAATGGAAAACTTTACTCTCTGCAGCACCAATATTTTTTTAAAACACAAATGAAAAAATGAAGAAGTATTTAATTATTACAACATAACCAATGGAAAAAAAAATTCTAAATTTATGACGCACAGCTTAATTATTACAACATAACCAATAGAAAAAAAAAAAAAAACTTCTAAATCTACAATTTAGTTAATTATTACTACATACTCAATTAAAAAAATTAAAAACATAATTTCCTAATATAATTTTTAAGCGATAATAAGTTTCTTTTAAAAAACAATTATCCCTTCTTTTATTAATTACAATTTTTTTTTATTAATTACCTTTCCTTTTATTCTCATTTCTATTTTTTTATAAGAAAACTTTAACCTTCAGATCCTATTAAATCATTTTTAATCAAATTCAAACCCTAAATCCTATTAAATCAGTTCTAGTAAAATTAAAATGAACATTTTGTAGATCAATTTTGTACACGCACACCAATTTTCTTCTTCCCCACTTTCATGCACATAAGCTCTCAAGGTGTTCCATTACAATTTTTTATTTTTTAAACTTCAAAACAAAATTATGTTTGTAATAAAATCATTAAGATAAACTCAATCACAATCACATACATTCACTTAAACAACAATAATCACAACAAAAATAAAAAACTTTGAATATTTAAAAGTTTATTTTGGATGAATCACGTTGGAGCAACGACAGTGAAGGCATTGGGAGCTAAACGTGGTGGAGCTGGACAAAGTGGAATAACAGCGATGAAGGTTGGAGCTGAAATGAAGAACACCAAAAAAACTTAGATCTGAAAGGGAGAAGAAGAACAAAATGTTAACAAAATAAGAGAAGACAACTAGAGAAAGAACACACTGACGGTGAACAATGTCGGAGCTGTGACAGTGAGACGATGAAGAATACCGAAGGAGTGACGACAAGAGACGGAGGCACAAGGTGGGGGCAACCAAATTAGGTGTCTTAATTTGGGGAAGAGGGAAACTGAGGGCGGGGCAGTGAAATTTCTATTTAAATAGCATATTGTATTCGTCGGCCATGTCTGACACATAGATGGAAGCGCATTTTGTGTTGGCTAGCCGACGCCAACCCCTGCTTATATCAAAAATTAATTTAATACATATTTAATTCACCATTTTTTTAATATTTAAACATTTTAATTAAATCTTAATAAACTAAAATAAAACTTAAAAAAAATTAATTTAATTTATACAACAAAAATAAATACATAATTCAATTAAACTTTGGTTTGGAAAAGCATTTATCCTTACAAGTGTTTTTTATATCTACTATTATCTAAAAATAATCAATTTATTAATGTTTGGACGAAATGAAAAAATAACTCTTAAGGTGCGATATTGAAAAAGGGTTCCTTTTCAGATCAAACAATTCCATCGAATTAAGTATAATTGTATGTGTGATAACATCTACTAGTAGGAATATCAATGAACCCTAATATTGAAATTGCTTAGGATACCCTCTTTTAGCCTTTACAATCTAATTCTTAGTTTAACTTTTACCTTACTAACTGTAATAAAAAAACTAGTACATATGCTCCACTCAAAATGGCAATGAGCTAGGGTTATGAGCTTATAATCCAAAATCTGATGATCAAGTTTATTCCATGATTCAAAGTTCATTCTATATCGGATCCAATCGAAATGGATTTATATATGTTACATTTATTAAAAATCAAGTCTAGTAAAATTACTATGTCAAATACCTATTATTCATGCAATGAGGATTGTTTTACGTGGTACAACATTTATGTTTCTTAATAGGAGGTCAATGACATACAGTAAAAGAAGCTAAATCTGTGAATCTCTACTTTAGTGCATTAGGAAACTGTATTAACGCACTTATATGAAATATTGCATATGTGTTATCTCGTGACTCAAAACTTACTACATTATTATGTGCTTCAGTTGGAAAACATCAGTTTCTTTTCGAGATCATATTCAATAAGTATAAGAATTAATGTTTTCTTTTTGTTTATTTCTTTTATTACTATTACTATATTTAAATTAAAAATTTACATTATTGGATGGTATGTTCTAAATGGTTGCTTGTAAAAACACACTCATATTCTGGATTAGTCACATCTTCCTCCATAAGAAAATGGAAAAGAGGTCCAATAATTAAAGAATATTATTTTTATGCATATTTTTTTTAAATGACTAGTTTCTTTCTTATATTTCACAAAATTAAATTGGTTGTTATTGACGTGAATGTATTGGATTATACATTTAACCAGAACAATTTTTTTTTTAAAGTTTTCATGTTCAGCATCACTATACAACTTGACATGTCAGCTATGTTGAAACCTCAAGTAACAACAATCATCTGCCATGACACAAAATAATATTATAAAAAAGAAGAAGAAAGAAAATACAAAAAAAAATATGGGGGACTAGACAAAAATCTATATGTTAACAAAAGCGGTACATAGGTAGACTATACCTATTCATAAAGAATTACTAGAAAGAAGCATATTATACCAATGAAATGATTTTCTATGAATAAATCCTAAATTAGCCAACTTATCGGCATACGCATTCCCTTCTCGAAAAATATGAGTAAACCTAAACCTGATTTTGCCACAGTAATTAAGACAAGTATGTCATCGATTATGAAGCATCCACGGTACATTAGTCCTAGCAGTAAATGCAACACAAACCAAGGCATAATCACATTCAAGCCATACACTAGTAGGCCCCATCCTTTGAGCTTCCTCCATAGCATATATAACTCCATAAAACTCAGCAAGCAAAGCAGTCTGAATGTCAAGAAATGCAGATAACCCACCAATAAACTCCCCCATACTCCCACGGAAAATTCCTCCACAAGTAGCAAGACCAGGATATCCCCAATCAACCCCATTAGTTTTGATTTTAACCCAGCCTGGTGATGGGAACTCCCATTTAATAGGAAGAGGACGAAGAACTTTATCAGTACGAGTATTAATACCAAAAAACTTAATGACATTGAAATCCAACATATCATTCTTCATTGAAGCTTTAGACAAAATTTCCAGAAGATAAGTTAAATCTTTAATTACCGAAATTGCCCTAGAAACATCAATCTTATCCTGAAATCTAACTTAATTTGTCATACGCCATATCATCCAAATAAAAAAAAAGTTATCACAACAAGCTTAAGCAATTTAACTAAAGGACTACCATCACTCTTAATAAAAGAAAGAAGATCATCCTTATTAGAGAATCGAGGAGTAAGAAAAATCTGCCGAACCCAACTCCAAGTACGTAAAGCAGTAGAACATTCAAAAAATAAATGCTGAATAGATTCCTCATGCTTTCCACAAAGCGTACACATAGAACATATATGAAAAACTTTATACTGAATATGCTGATTATAGGAAGTCGCCCGTGAAAACCTTTCAGACTACTAAAACTTTGGAAGGCGAATAGATGAAAACAAAATGAATTTACCCTAACCACAGAGCACACATGATTCCAAGAAAAAAAGTCCTAGCCAATATTGTTATAACTCATAAGGTCATTTTATATATTTTTTAAGATGATTATGTTAATTATTAAGGATGAGATATAAACATGTATTAAATTTTAGTAGTAATTAATATTTGTTATATCTGACTTTATGAATCATGTAGGAATTAGTATGTTCAAATTTTTCTCATTCTTACACATCTCCTTTTTAATTAGTAAGACAAGATAAATTTATTTAGTACTTTATTATAAAAATTGTATGAGAATAAGATTTTGATTTTGATTTATTATTGAAGAGAACAATTGTTATATATATATATATATATATATATATTAAAAAATATAATAAGATGAACTAAGTTTTATTAAAGTTTTGAATAGCAATTAAAGCTTTTGGTTATAATATTTATAAGACTGATTGTAACTAATGTTTACTCTTCACCTAGGTTTTGAAATTACAAAGTTAAAAGAAAGTGTTACTTATATAATTATCTTATTGGTCCTTACATTTAAGGTCAATATTCAATTTAGTACAATGGTTTTTAAAAAAAATCAATTTGGTCCCTGTGTTTTTTAAAAAGTATCCAAATTGGTCCTTTCTGTTAACTTTCCCCTACGACGTCAAGTGTTGCTGATGTGACAGAGAGAACAGAGACACGTTGGATTGGGTGTTGTGTGAGGTGGCAAGTTGATGGGTTTCGCAGATATTAATAAAGTTCAACATTGGGGTTTAGGGTTTTTTCCATTTAAGAGATGCTTCAAAGGGAGTCCCCTCGTCCCCACCTCCGTCCGACTGCATCTTCCACTCCGTCAACCACTTGGACCTTGAGCATATGTTCCTGCACAACTTATGCACATGGTTTTTTTTGGGAGAAAACAAGAGGTTTCGATAAATGAACAAACTCCTTCGAGCAACACAATTAGATGAAAATACAGTGTTTCAAACATCAAATTCCTTTACTGTTACAACCAAAGGACCCTAAAAACGAATATACAGAACTAAATTAAAATATACTCCAAGCCTTCTTGGGAGATTAGGTAGCTTTAGATGGAGATTTGGGATCCTTAGAAGCCTTATCGGTCTTCTTAGGCAATATAACAAGGTTAATGTTGGGAAGAACACCACCATGGAAATGGTCACACCAGAAAGCCATTTCCCCAATTCATCATCGTTCTTTACAACCAAAAGCACTGGTTCCCACACACTTCGCATACCTTCCTTTCTTCAAGTAACGCCCTACTCTTCTGAATGGAAATAGGAGTCCGGCCCTAATAGACCTTGTGACTGACTTCTTCTTTGGCCCACCGCCCTTTCTTCCTCTGGCGCCCTTCTTAATCTTTCCACTAGCTTCCATGTCAGAACACTAAAAATTAGTTGCGCTTGAAAAACAAGAGAGGAAGTGAGGAACGAGAAAAGGATGTTGAGCAGAATTGGGTGTGATGAATGGTTCTACATGGTCATACCCTAATTACAATTCAAAAAACCCTAACCTTAATTGATTTTTCACTAAACCAATCTCTCAATCCATGCCACTTAACACCTCACATCTCTCAATTCCACCTCTCTCTGCAACATAAGCAACACTTGTTGAATCAATTGATAGAGGAATCTGGGATGCTATCAAAAATGGCCCTTTTGAACCTAAGCTTGAAAAATATGATGTTTTCATTGAAAAACCTTGGTCCCAATGGACGGAGAGTGAAAGTAAAAGAGTTAAATCTGATTGCATTGCCAAGAATATTATCATTTCTGCTTTGAATTCTGATGAATTTTTCAGGGTCTCACAATGTGCATCTACAAAGGAGATGTGGGACATCCTTGAGATTACCCATGAAGGCACAACTGATGTGAAGAGAGCAAGGAAGCATGCCTGTATCCAAGAATATGAAATGTTCAGGATGTTTAAAAGGGAAACCATCTCGGATGTGCAGAAAAGATTCACCCACACAGTGAATCACCTCATTAGCCTAGGCAAAATCTTTGAAAGGGAGGATCTGAACATCAAGATCCTCAAATGCTTGGATAGATCTTGGCAACCCATGGTCACTGCAACTTTAGAATTTAAGGATTTGACCACATTGACCACAACCTCCTTGTTTGGAAAGCTAAGGGAACATGTGCTTGAGATGAATCAACTTAATGACCAAGAAAATGAAGAAAAACATGTGAAGAGCATTGTCTTAAGAGCTGCTAGTCATAAGGATGGTAAAAACTCAAGTGAGTGCAGTGATGGTGAGACTCTCAACTTGCTCACAAGGAAGTCTGACAAGTTATTGAAGAAGAACAGTCAGGACAAGAATCAACCATCAAACATGTTGAATAGTAAGAAAGTGAATGAATTTAATTCTACAAACTATACTTGTTTTAGATGTGGTAAATAGGGTTACATCAAGGTTGATTTTCCTAACAATGAGAGTAAAGAGAGATGGGAAATCAAGGAAGTTGAAAAGAGAGGCAAAGCAAGAATAACCTACATAGCTTGGAAAGATAATGATGATTCTGTTAGAATGGATGACTTTAAACTAGAAGGGGGGGGGGGGGTGAATTGTTTAAAGAGAATTTTCGTAAACTTTTAAAACAAGAATGCATTT
>Ga0123342_1005932_pt1 | contig 17294 bp, 9 predicted proteins | sample Turbeawhitnodule_FD_89960 | JGI IMG/M metagenome (GOLD analysis project Ga0123342, IMG submission 89960) | Root nodule microbial communities of legume samples collected from Mexico - Turtle bean Mexico white nodule | ecosystem: Host-associated > Plants > Roots > Nodule | place: Mexico: Nepantla... | reverse complement strand
CACACAGATGTTTATACTGGTTCACTCTAAACCCAGAGCTACATCCAGTCTTCTCAGAAACCACTGAGGAAATCCACTAAGCAATCACACCTTGATCACTTACACCACAACCAAGAAAGTGACTTGATCCCCTCAAGACACACACTTCTCTTGGCCAACACACCAACACTAAGATTGCTGATCTTGATCCCCTCAAGAACACACAGCAAATATCAGGAAACACACAAACGAAACTTGTTCAACAGAGTACAAGGATTACACTTGTTACAGAAGATAATCTGAAATCAATACAAGCTAAAATCCTATTCCACACACTTTGATCAATCACAAACTCTAAGCAATCTCAACTCTTTGAAAAACTCAAAATCTGTATTCAAAATCTTATTACTCAGATCTGTTTTTCTGAATTTATTCAAAGATGTTGTTTGTTATCAAAGCATTTAAGGATTGGTCAAAGCATTTAAAGATTGGAGCATAAGTAGTTAAATCATTTAAAGCTCAGTCAAAGATAAAACAGTTTTTCTGTTATGGTACCAAAACAAACAATCGGTTGTTTCCTCGAATCAATCGGTTGTTTTGGTTTTAACAGCTCAACCATTTTAACAGCCAATCCTTCAACATCCTTCAAAGGGTTTGGATTCTTCAAAACTTGAACACCACTTGGTTCAACAGAGTAGACATTGATCACAACACACCTACAAGAAGATTTTAAATGTTGACCATAAACAACAATAAAACCTTTACCCATCAAGTGATATTCATAACAAAACTTCTTTATGCCACAGGGATATTAAGCTTCCACTCCCATCATTCCCTTTATTATGAATCCAACCAACTTTGTTATCTCCCCAAAGAGAGAAACATCTAGCATTTGAGATCTCTTTAACTTTTATTTCTTACACACACAATCTACTTCCTCACTTCCTATAATATGCCTCAAATACCTATTTTATATTCACTTCAAGCCATATAATGCTTAAGAACATTGTCTTGCACCTAAAGGAGATACACTAAGCCTCTATACTTTTTTTCTTTAAGAAAACATTCTCTCAAAACGACCTAATTAATGTTTGAGCAAGAATGTTTAAACGTTTATGATTTCATTTAAGTGATGTTTCTCAAAATAAAATATAAGAGGCAAGCATTGTGATTTTTAAAAGCTCATTTTCTTTTGAATTAATTTTATTTTGGTTGATTTCATTTTAATATAAATATAAAAAATAGGAAAGTTAGAATCTTGTGGAATTGTTTATTTAAACTAAATTAAATTTTATTTTTCAATAAAGTGTGATGTATTTTAAATTATGAAAAAATATTTATGTTATCTATTTTCTGGCCGTATAATTTGTAAAAATAATTTAATACAATTTTATTGCAAATATTAATTAAAATATTATTAAAATTTGTGTCTTTTAAAGTTAATGTCTTGACTTGTTGTTGGTTTGAATTTTATATATATATATATATATATATATAATATTTCAAAGTCATGACTAAAATAAATATAGAAAGATATACCTATAAGGACATTAATTTCGAAAATTATTAATAACACTAAAAATCATTAAATAGAAATTAGTTTTTGAGACCAAAATAATTGATTATTATTTGACTAAATTAGAAACCATTTTATAAACTAAAAAAAATTATAGGTATCTAAAGTAATTTCTATTATCAATAAAAATTTATAAAATAATTTCAAAATTGGTATCTAACCATTAGTTATCAAAGTTTAGTTACCTACCACTTTGTATTCTAAATTAATATCTATTAGTCTTTTAGAAACTAATTTAGAATCTAAAACATTAATTGTTAAAATCTTGGTAGTAAGTTTAGATATCAACTTAAAACTCATTTTATAATTTTTATTAATAATAGAAACCACTTTAGATACAACTCATTTTTTAATCTCTAAATAGTATATAATTTAGTCAATATAGTGACTAATTATTTTTTGTCTCTCAATTTTGATTACTATTTAATGATGTTCTTGTAGTAATGTAAACTATCCATGAAAGAAAATATATATAGTCTTGGAATTACCTTCAACATTGGTTGTACAATCTAGGAAAGACATTTTCTAGAAACTTTTTTCTTTGACCATCCTATCAAGAGTAAGTAAAACATACTTATACATTATTTCTACTCTCTTTTTTCAATCTAACATATTGTCATTTGATTATGCTATTATTTCAAAGTTGAAAGTCGTAGTGTATGGATAAGATATAAAATATTTACTTTATGATTTTATATTTATGGTAATATATCAATGATTATTTATTACTTTTTTTTAGTCATTATAATCATTATTCATTACTTTTTATTCACATGTTTCATGTTTTAAATGTTAATTTTGTTGTAATGAAATAGACAAGAAAACGATTATGAATGTGGTTATTATATGATGTATTGGATGTGAAACATAATTATAGGTCATTTGACAAATTCTTGCATGGAAGTAAGTTTTGCGCAACTTTTGTATTGAAATTAAGCTTAAATATATTCAAATTTTAACTTAAGAACTTTGAAGGACATGATAAGTGCCTACCAAGTACATTTCTTTGAACAATATATGTCACAATTTATGCATATTTTTACACTGAGTTAGACATCTTCATCAATCTCACTTCTTCCTACACAACTCTCGCATCTTCCTACGTAAGGACAACATGGTAATGATGAATTCGATGACGAATGGTTCAATATTGTAATATTAGAACATGAAAAACAATGCATATTGTTAGAGAAAAAGTCCAAAATCCTATATATAATTTTGATTAAGTGTTAAAAATAACTAAATATAAATAAGGCCATGCTTATTTATAAGATGATAGCTTATTTCAACAACAAATCATGTAAGATGAAAGTATTTTGTTTGAAAAATAATAAAACACTATACAATCTCAATTTACGTCTAATAAAGTTTTTACAAATTAGATTAAATACAAATAGACTTAAGCTTACCTCGTATTACACAAAAATTAGATGAATATTCTATGTTATAGGGGATGTCTATTACTTTTATCTACCAAGAAAATTTGTTTGCAAGCACAAATCCCATCAAATGATCTCTTGAATAAAGAGATAAAAAAAAATTTCTTCAATAATTTAATGGCATTAGCATCGACAACTATGGAAAGACTATCTACTTCATATGACTTTACACTTTAGAAAAAGTCAAGCAAAGACACACTTCCCAAGAAGATATAATTACATCTAGTTATTAGGAGGTTATGTAAGGAAAGAAAAGAACATTTAATGTTGCACGAAGTGCATTTAATACATCATTCACATTCAAACTCATTATACGAAAGAAGAACATTTAGAAGAGTTGAAGTTGCTTAACAATCAGAAAGAAATTTACATTGGTTACTTTCTTTAGAGCCTATATAAAGCAATTGAAGAAGGAGAAGAAAAAAGTTGAAGACCACATTACATTATACTAAAACTCTGCTAAAATTTCTATGCCCATCATAAAATTCATAGTGAACACAATTAATGTTCAATTAGAAAATTAGAGGAGATTGCACGAATTTTTTATACGTCTACAAATGATATTTCTCTCTAGTGAGGAACTCTGTGATTTGTTGATAACCACTTAGATAATCTTCTTATCTTATCTAGGAGTGGTTATTTGGTAAAGAATAATTATTTATTAGCTAAGAGTGTTTGTTGTTCAAAGAACACTCAAATAAGTCATGAGTGACGTGGAAAAAAATACTTGGTTAAGCAATGGGTGAGTTGTGAAAGAATATTTGATCAAGCCAGAAGTGACTTGTGAAAGAATACTTGGTTAAGTCATAATTGGCTTGTGGAAAGAATATTTAAATAGAATGAACCAGGAGTGGTTGGGAGCCAAAACAATACTCAAATGATTAGTTATTGGGAAGTTACGTAAGAAAAGAAAAAGAACAGTTAATGTTGCATAGAGGGCATTTAATTCATCCTTCACATTTAAGCTCATCATTCGAAATAAGGAAATTTAGAAGAATTGAAGCTACTTAACAATCATAAACGAATTTACATTGGCGACTTTCTTTAGAGCCTATATAGAGAAATTCAAGAAGGAGAAGAAATTAGAAGACCACATTGCACTGTACTGAAACTCTGCTAAAATTTCTACGCCCATCAAAATCTTCGTAGTGAACACAATTTATGTTCAATTAGCAAATTAGAGGAGATTGCACAAATTTTTTATACATCTACAGATGATATCTCTCTCTAGTGAGCAACTCTATGATTTGTTAATCTTCTTATCTTAGCAAGGATTGGTTCTTTGGTAAAGAATAAATGGTTATTAGCTAAGAGTGACTTGTAAAAAAATACTTGGTTAAGTCAGAAATGGCTTGTGGAAAAAATACTTAAATAGGGTGAGCCAAGAGTGGTTAGGAGCTAAAACAATACTCAAGGAATTAGTTAGGACTGGCTACAAATCCAATACTCACATTATACTTCCTAGGATTAGTTTGCTTAGTAAAACTCAATAAGTTAATTGAAAACTAAATGTAGTGTAGTTTGTGTCATCAGACGAATAAGTATAAAAATACAATGTGTATTTCTTTTTTCCCTTTATCTCTTCACATTACATCTTATTATTATCAATATTGACTTGGGAAGAAGAGGTATTATATATATTTTTATCGAAAAGAAGAAGAGTTATTGTGAGAATAAATCTACTTACTCTTTTTTTATCGGCAAAAAAACAAATCAATAAATAGAGGTATTTCAGGGATACTTCAACCCTAATACAGATCAACCTCAACCTAAACCAAACAACGAAACTCCTTTCTCAAACCAAACAAGAAAACAAGGAAGACAAACATAAACATATTCCAAATACAGAAAAAACTATCTAAATTTAAAATTATCTAAATTTTCTAATAGATATCATACAGACCAAAGACTCAAGACACCAATCGGAGTACGAAAAACTTACCCTGCGAACTTTGAAGCTTACCCATGACCAGACTTTCACTTGCACCATAATAAAGATTTCAATGTGATTTACTCTATCACTATTGAAGATCGATTTATTCCTATGCTTCCACAGATCAGCTACCACCGCCACCCACACACAACCCAAAATCTGATTGACTCTTTTACTCATCCCACTTATCTTAAAATTTGAAAAGTGCATTTTTGGGTCGCAATGCTCCGTCGAAGCCACCCCCAACCACTCAGAACATTTAGACCAAACTAGCCAGACAACTTTGCATGTACAAAAGAGATGGGACGTAGTTTCCTCTTCCTCCCCACACAGACCACAAAAACTACTAGCCACACTAATTCCTCTTCTCACCAGATTCGCTTTAGCCAATATCTTATCCTCCAGTACCCTCCAAGCAGTGAGGAGGGCTGACGGTTGAGCCTTTAACTTCCACAGTCCCACGTACGTATCCCCCGTATCCCTCTGAGTTTCTTCCTTAAGAATTCTGTAAGCAGATTTAACGGTGTACTCTTTGGTTTCATCATCTTTCCAAACCCATATATCCTCTTTCTCTGTGTTAACTCCCTTCTCTTCCAGTTGCCTCAACAACTCTTGTTCCTGTCCCCTTTCCCATTCAAACAGACGTCTTCTCCAATCTATCTTCCACCCGCACCCAAGATTTTCTTGCATCTCCCCTACTTGCCAAAGAAGAGATTCCTTATCAGAGCAGATAGAGAACAACCTTGGAAATTTTTCCTTTAACTTCACATTTTCCATCCATTTATCTTCCCAAAATCTTATCTCCCTACTATCCCCTACCTCCCATGAGCAGTTATCCTCGAAGTTACCTTTCCACCCCTTAATCGCCCACACTTCCTTCAAGTCCCTCCACCACAAAGAGTCTGAACTACACTTCCTTTGATTCTTAAGGTCCCTCCATCCGCCACATTTTGAAACCAGAACTTCTTCCCACAAGCCTTTTTTTCTCATAACCCAACCGCCAAATCCACTTTCCTAACAAGACAATATTGAACCATTTGATCTCTAACATTCCTAATCCACCCTCCTCCTTCGGTTTACATACATTTGTCCACGAAGCCCATGCTATTTTCCTTCCTTCTGATCGCCAACCCCACAAGAAGTTTCTTTGTAACTTCATCATATCCTTAGCCACCACAATCGACATTTTGTATAGGGACATGTAAAACAGGGGAAGAGATGGCAATACCGATTTTATCAGACAAAGTCTTCCATGCATAGAAATATACTTGCCTTTCCATCTACCAAGTTTGTTTCTCACTCTCTCCACCACCTCTTTCCAAAACTTACTTCTTTTATGACATCCTCCTACCAACATACCCAAATACTTAAACGGAGTCTCCATCAGAGCACAGTTCAGAATAGATGCACAACATTGCACCGTTTGTAAATCTCCTCCTACCCCACCAATACTGTTTTTCTCAAAATTAACCTTTAAACCAAAAGCTAATTCAAAGCAATTAAGGATAACAAACACGCTTTGCACTTTCGCTTTGCAAAAGAAAAGTGTATCGTCCGCATACTCAAGCATGTTTACCTTTATGAGCTTGCCACCAATCTCCAGGCTTTCTAGCATGTCTTTTTCCACCGCCTTCCTAACAACTTCGACCAATCCTTCTTCCACAATAAGAAAAATAAAAGGAGTCATAGGATTGCAATGTTTAAAATGCTTTAAGAAAGTAAATCATTAAAATTAAAACTACATACTTGCGTCTATTACAGTTTAACAAACACCAAAGTCAATAACTGATAATTTGTGTGAAGAAAACTATTGTGTAAATATTCATATATATTTGTGACAGTTTAAATTTTATGGAAAACAAATATGTAAGAGCATTATAAAACTTAATTCATTTTTTTAAAAAAAAAACATTACAAGAAAAATAATATAACAATATAAAAATCCACAACAAATATTTGCAGGATCAAGTTATATTGCAAATTACTTTTTAATAAAAGTGACAAAATGTTACCTTTTTCAAACTCTAAAACTGACTACAAGTTTGCGAATTAAAATTCTATCCTTTTTAATGACTTAAAGTCAATAGTAGTCAAAAGGAATAAACATATTTGTTTGTAAACACTTTAGATTATGTCAATTTTTTTCGTTAAAAATTGTTAAAATTACATTTTTTTTTTAATTTTAGAAACTAACACTTGACAAAGTTATTAAAAATATAACATTTGAAGAATTTGAAGAAATGCATGAAGAGAGACACTACAGTAGGTGATTTCTTTAATTATTTTAAATCTATGCATGGAGTTGACTTTTAATTATCTAATTAATTGTTAGATGATAGGAATGAAATTAAAGTGTTATTTAACAAAACTTATAAGCATGTAGAATGGCTTTTTCCTAGGAAGGTCAACTATTATGCAGATCAAAAGTCTTGTACAGTACTAGAAAAATACTTATTACCTGCATATTTTTTTATGAATATTTTTTTACAGAAAATTTATGCATATTTTTTCTTAAATTTTTTGGCAAGAAATTCATTTGGCTTTTCATATGAAATATATTTAGCAGGAAAAAATTGTAGAAGTGAAACTTTTTCCACATCAAATTCATGTAGATTTTTTCATGTGAAATTATTTTAAAAAGATATTGTAATTATTGTGATGGAAAAGGAAAATTGTTTGAATTAAGATAAATAAAATAGGAAATAAAAGAGAACGAGTTAAAAGTTTATAAGTTTGTAAGTGATTGAAATATTAATTTTTTTAACATATAAAAAAGTAAGACAAATTTATCTTTATATTTAAAAATAATTAAAAAATATATAATTTATTTATTTATATATTTTAGTAGTTGGTAATTAAAATATTATTTTTAAAATTATGTACTAAATAATTTTGAAACAAATATAAATTATCTAAAATTATTCGGATATGGAAATTTATTTGAATATTTTCAATTAAAAATAAATTTTAATATTCGTAATTTAAAAATAATAAACTTTGTTTGAAATCAAAATAAAATTTTAATCTATATAATTATAAAAATTTGTGTGCAGAAATATGAAAATGTAGTAAATTTAACAAGTTAAAGCAAAATTATCTATAAAGTGCATGCATAACGAATTTAATTTATATAAATATAAGATTATAATTATCTTTATCATAAAATTTAATTAAAAATTATTTATTTGTACATAAAATTCATTTGAATTAAAATATGATTTTTATTACTGTCAAATATCTCAGTTAAAAAATATAAATTATCAGACATAGTTGATATATAAAAAATTGATCAATAAAAATAATTAATATTTAAATATTTATAATTATAAAAATCTAATTAAAAAATATTTATTCTTATTAAATTTAAATAGTAATAATATTTTTATGTTAATTCTTTTAATTAATATTATTCTTATTAGTATTATAATTTACTTTTTTATTATAAATAATTATTTTTATTTTTATTATTATTAATTATTATTATTTATTTTTATTGATAATATTGTGAAATACTTTTATTACATAAATTTATCTAATATTTCATATTTTTATTTTTATAAATGCTATTTTATTTTTATTATTATTATACTATATTATATAATTTATTATATATATAACTTATTATATATTATAAATTTAACATATAATTATTATATATTATTAAATATTTTTATTAGTTAAATTTATATAATATTAATTATTTTTATTTTTATTATATTATATATATAAGGGATATATTTATAAACTTAACCTATAATTGATTATATATATATATATATATATATATATATATATATATAACACTACAAAAACATCATGAAATATAAACCAATTTTTAGAGACCAAAATAATTAGTTACAATAGTAACTAAATTAGAGACCATTTTAGAAACTAAAAAAAAAATTGATTTCTAAATTAGTTAGTTAAAACCTTGGTGGCTAATTAGATACCAATTTAGAAACTATTTAACAATTATAGAAACTAATTTAGAAACCAATTTTTTTTTTTAGTTTCTAAAATGGTTTCTAATTTAGTTACTGTTGCAACTAATTATTTTGGTATCTAAAAATTGGTTTCTATTTCATAATTTTCTTGTAGTGTAACCGAAATAATATAAAAAAAATTATTTATATATAAATAATTAATTTATTCAGAAAGAATTATAAAATAATATTATATAATTTATTATGTAGAAAATATAATCGGTTATTGAGTGAAAAGAGTTATATAATGATTACGTCTAATTGGTTTTTCTTTGTTTTATAATTGATTGCATTAAGCTGATTCTTTATTTTTCATTTATTATCCTTAATGTATTAACATTGTCACGTATAGAAAAAAACAAAGTTCAATTTGTAACTTTAGATGTGTTTATAAGTGATTTATTTTTTCTTAACATGTGAGTCAGATATTGTTGTGTCATAATATGCACTTTTCCTCGTTTTCATTTTATTACAGGTGAAGTAAAATGTAAGGATTAAGAAAAATAGTTTTAGAATAAAATTGGTATAATAAAAATGATATATCAATATTTTATTATTAAAATTAAAAGAGTATATAAATAGAAATTCAAGTATTCAGGTCTCATTTTAAAAGAACCATCATCTTTTATAATTGATCGCATTAAGCTGATTCTTTATTTTTCATTTATTATCCTTTAGCTTAATGTATTAACATTGTCACTTATAGAAAAAACAAAGTTAAATTTGTAATTTTAGATGTGTTTATAAGTGATTTATTTTTTCTTAACATGTGAGTCAAATATTGTTGTGTCATAATATGCACTTTTTCTTGTTTTCATTTTACTAGAGGTGAAGCAAACAATCTCTCCAATGTAAGGATTAAGAAAAATAGTTTTAGAGTAAAATTGGTATAATTAAAATGACATCTCAATATTTTATTATTAAAGTTAAAGAGTATATAAATAGAAATTCAAGTATTCAGGTCTCATTTTAAAAGAACCATCATCTCTCTAAAATCTCATTTTTCCTTTTCTCTGTCTTTTCTTTAAGACTCTGACCTCCTCGCTCATCAATTTGATGATCGGAGTTCGCCCCATTGGACTCCTGCCAGTAAACTCTACAAGACTGCCTGATCACAATCTTTAATAGAGTAAGTTCATTTTTGCTCTTTTCTTTGAGTCAAATTTTGAACTTCTTAAGTTTGTCTCTGCATAAGGTTTTCATGTTGTTAGAATGATAGGCCTTAAACAAGAGGGGTAAATTGTTTATGAAAGATTTTCGCAAACTTTGAAGGTAGAATGAAAGACAATGGAGAATTCATCAATTAGAAAATTGTTTATCTAACTAGAAAATTGTTTTTAATATGATTGCAGGAAATTAACCTGTTGTTTTTATGAAACAATCGATTATTTTTATCAGCAGTTTATAAAAACAATGTTAAAGCAGTTTAAAGAGTGTAAGGATAGAGAGATTCACACATAATGTTTATACTGGTTCACTCTTAACCAAGAACTACATCCAGTCCTCATAAACCACTGAAAATTCACTATGTAATCAACCCTAGATTACAAGCTACACACATCAAGAGTGATGATCTTGAACCCCTCAAGAACACACACCACTCCTTGGCAAAAACAACACCAAGAATGTTAATCTTGATCCCTTCAAGAACACACAATACTTCTTGGCAACACAAGTACATAAATACAATTATCAAAGAAGAATGGAATAGAATACACCTTGGTAAATCACAAGATCAAAGTTTAGAATACAAGACCCAATCCTATTCCACACTTAAGCTCATCCAAAAGCACTTTGAAAACTTGAAAACTGTTTTTGATTGATCTCACTCACTTAGTTAATGTAAAGGAGCGTAAAAAAACATTTTTTATCTTTCAATCAAATGGTTAAAACAGTTAAAAAAATAACAAAAGCTATTGGAATCATTTAAAACAGAAAAACCACTTAACAAAATTTTGTTAAGGTTTTCAGATAAACAATCGATTGATTTATCAAAACAATCGATTGATTTTTGTTTAACAGCAAAGGCAAATACAAAGCTTTTCCGAATCGTTTTAAAATCCACTGAGTGTCAAACAACTTGTTGATTCGAAATTTCAATGTGTTGAAATTTTACTTCCTTTTAGAAAGCCCATATTTTCAAAAGGTTAAAGATTCAAATGAACTTTGATCATCCTAAGGAATGAATTAACAAGTTTCAAATAACTAGATAACACACACAGTAGCAAGGTCTTCAAGCTTTTCACTTGGATTTGGAGACATCAAAGCATCTTGTTCAAGACATGTGACCCTTTAAGCTTCAAGGTTAATCTATGTTAGCTTAGGGTTCTAGTGATAGAGTTAGATTTTTTTATCAGGACTCTGTGGTGCAGGTTAAGCTACCCTTGAGCTTTTGATAGGTTTGAAACTCTCAGTGAGCATATGCACAAGTTCAGATAGGGAAACTAGTTTAAATTTTCAATAGAACCCTAGGCTAGAAGATATGGATGTGGGAGTGACGTGGTTATCACTTCCAATTTTTTTTTGCAGGATTGATTGTTTATGAGTAATGCAAAATATTTTTTTTTATTAAAATTTGAATATGTTCATTTTGATATGGATGATTTATGGTAAATGCTTTTGTTTGAATCTGAAAAATTGATTGATTTGTATAGTTGATATAGTGTAAGTTACTTTTAAAGTGAAATGAGTTATTCAAATTGTTTTTGTTTGATTATGAATGATGAAACTAGGCACAGTTAAGGAGATATCTCTGCATAAATCACAAGTGTAATCTGTACTAAAATCAGTGAAATCCTGGGTAAAAAGTGGTTCCAACTCCACTAGTGGTGGTTGGATAATAAATGGTAGTAGTCTAGAGATGTCAGCAACTTGTAGATCAACTGGGCAGCTTTATGAACAAGTACTATAGTTGCAACTGCACAATCTAGTTTATTAGACGTTGTTGTAGTATCAATACAAGTGTTTACATCATATTCTATATCATTATACAATATAGCTTCAGTTATTTCGACGCATGCCTTACACATAGAAGCATTAGAACATGAGGTACAAGTGTCATTATCAGAAAAATCAAAATCTCCTAGAAACTTAATGTAGTTTATCCTTTGTCAGTTGTCTTGTTTGGTGCATCAATACTAGAACCTATGGTATTGTTCCTGCCGGTTGACTTGATTGCCTTCGTACGTCTTACGATACTCCCACGCCCGATTCTATGTGCCTTCGTTCGTGCCTTTCTCTCGATTTAACACCTGAAATCACAAAGACAAAGGGCGCCCTAGAGGTTGTTTGCACTCCGACGCTCAAGTCAATCTTAGGGCTAGGAAACACCAAACTGTTAAGCATAAAAGCTTTGTGTAAAATGTGTGTGAAGCGGCGCAAAATGAATAGTGTACCTTGTTAGGTCTATTACTACCCTTTATATAGTCTAGGGTTTCCACTGTTTCCGTTACCCAAATTAGGTTTTCTGAGGGTGTGCCCTAGCACCGCTATTACCCACATTTAGGGCAACCTAGTGCGTAGGACTCCCTAACTGGAGTGCGACCTCTGACGAGATGACCACCTGGGTGCCACCTCGTGCACCTGATCTCTAGGTCACCCGTCCTGGGAGCGCCCTAGCTGTTCACGTGCCATGTGTGCTGCTTCACCCTTGGAACATGACACTTGCAGGTCGTATCTTTTCCAATGTCTTTTTACTTGTGTTACGCCTGAACGCGTCATCCACACCACACGCATGGACTCTCGTGACCTAGGCTTCTCCCTAACTGATAATTGGTGCGTAGTCTGGGATCCACCTCTCGTAGCCCAGCTCTACTGTTTGAGTCACCAAAGTCCGACCTCTCTACACTGCCGAGGACACATTAGCACATCCTGATGATCGATGTCTGACCACTCTTCGGTACCTTGGCGCACGTGCCTCGCGAGACACTTACCCATGCCGCTCGTGGACCCACCTTATGCGGCCCCATCATTACTAGTGGTCAAACGACGCCCGAGGACTGGTCGGTACACAAGCCCCCCAGTCTCGAGTTGTAACTTGTTCAGCGAAGAGACTAAGTCCTCGCCCGGGCGACCTACGTTCCAACAGCTCCTCTAGGGAACTCTTTGAACTTTAGGTACCACGCTTTCCCGTCCTAGGTAGCGGGGCTTTGCACACTAACCTGAACTGACCTCACCCTTACTCAGAGTCAGGGGAGGATTTTAACTGTAAATTGCGCTGCTCAACCTTGGCATTCTCACTCGAGGGGGAGGTGTTCTCTGTGAACATGTCCTTTCCTCTCCCAGGACTTCTAACCCAAGGAAAAGCCTGTGACTGACCTCTTAAAAGAGGCTTTCACTGATGAACCATTTCTCTCAACCTTTAACGTTCTCACTCGAAGGGAAGGTGTCCTCTGCGAGCCTACCTCCTCCGCACTCGAGATCCTCTAACGCAAGGGAATGGCATGTATCTAACCTCGTCCTCGCTCAAAGGCGAGGAAGGATTTCTCTGTTGAACCATACTTGTTCATTCTTGGTGTTCTCACTCGAGGGGGAGGTGTTCTCTACGAACCTACCCTTCCCACACTCGAGGCTTCTAACCCAAGCAAACGGTTCGCAACTGACCTCATCTTCGCTCAAAGACGATGAGGATTTAACTGGTGAACTATTTCATTCAACCTTGGCGTTCTCACTCGAGGGGGGAGGTGTTCTTTACGAACCTACCTTTCCCACTCTCGAGACCTCTAACCCAAGTGAACAGTTCGTAACTGACCTCATCTTCGCTCAAAGGCGAGGAGGATTTAACTGGTGAACTATTTCGTTCAACCTTGGCATTCTCACTCGAGGGGGGAGGTGTTCTCTACGAACCTACATTTCCCGCTCTCAAGACCTCTAACCCAAGTGAACAAGTTCGTAACTGCATTGACAAAATTCGAGAAAATATTTCAATCGAAATTTATTGGGTAACCTCGTTAAAAAACCCTCATAAGGGAAAAAAAGTGTCCCCTAAGAGCTGTGTACAAGGCTACTGTTCAACTGAAGTAAAACTTGAGGTTGGCCGCATTCCATGTACGAGGAATCGCACCTCCCTCCAACGTCTCAAGCATGTATGCTCCATTCCCAAGGGCCTCTGTCACTTTGAAAGAACCAGTCCACTTGGGGGATAGCTTATTCTCTAATTGATATGGGTGGGCCTTCTGCATCACCAGGTCGGCGACCTGGAACTGGCAAGGTTTCAGCTTCGAGTTGTACTTCTACTCCACCCTTCTCTTCAACGCTTCAGCTTTGATTCTTGCTTCTTCCCTGACTTCATCCAGTAAGTCCAGGTTCACCTTTCTTTCGTCATTGGACTTCCTTCTTCTCTGGCGTACAGGCCTGACCTTAGGGTCCATGGTGAGGCGGTGGCACATGAAGTCTAGGTCTATGCCCGGCATGTCTGAGGCGGACCATGCGAAGGCATCCAGATGTCGTGCTATGACCTCGGCGATCTAGTCCTGTGCAGCTTGGGCTAGCGATTTGCCAAGCTTGAACATCCTACCCTCAATCTCCCTCTCCAGGACTTCCCCTGCTGGTTCGAGTCGCCTCTCCAGGGCGATCTCTGCTCGGGCTATCTCTGACGGGGCGACCCCTTCTTCACTTGGAGCCCTGGTGGTAACCAAGAACACCCCTCTCTTCGTCTTGAGGTTGTTCTCATAAAACCTCTTGGCTTCCTTCTGATCTGACTTGACTGTAATCACCTTTCCTCCAAAATCAGGCAGCTTCATCTTCATGTGCCTTGTTGATGATATCGCCCTCAGTTTGTTCAGCGTAGGTTTACCTAGCAGTACGTTATACGCAGAGGGGGCATTAGCGATGAGGTACCTGATGTTTTTCGTACGGGACGCGGTACCGTCTGTGAAGGTGGTCCTCAGCTCCAAATGCCCACGCACCTCCACCTGGTCCCCCGCGAAACCGTACAGGCAGCCAGTATAAGGCATCAGCAGGTCGAGTGACAACTGCAGCTTGTTGAAAGTCGTCCAGAACATCACGTCTATCGAGCTTCCTTGATCCTCCAGTACTCGGTGTACCTTCCTCCCAGCGGTTACTACTTAGATCACCATCGAATCGTTATCATGTGGGACGACATCTTGGAGGTCGGCCTTGGTGAAGACGAGGTCGACGTCGAAGGCGTCATCTGCCTCTTTCGCTTCTACCGACATCACTGCTCGTGTACCTCTTTCGTTGAGAAGCGGTGCACCCTCCTCCTGAAAAACCTCCCAAAATGGTGTGGACTTCATCGTGCACGGGGATTTCATGCCCCTGGTCACCCCCTGTCACCACCACGTCCGCAACACCTTGTGTTTCCTGCAAGTAATCCCTCAAGAAATCGTTCTTCACCAACTCGTCTAGTTGATGACCCAGCGCCAAACAGTTGCGTATGGGGTGGCCAAACGCTTGGTGGAACTCACACCAGGCGTTCTTGTTGGGCCAGAGCTTCTTGTCGGTCTTCGCGGGTATCTTCAGTCTCTCTGCTATGTTGGGGATATAGATGAGGTCCTTTAATTCTACCACGAAGTCGTGCCTTGGTGGCACACTTTCTCTTCCATGCCCCCTAGTTTGGGGCTTCCTAGGTTGGTAGGGTTGTTGCTTCGCCGGGGTCTTCTTCTTTGTCGTTACCTCATGTACCCTTAGGGGTTGAGGTCGACCTAGTGCACGTGGGCACGTAGGAACAACGCACGTGCGCTTCTCATGGACTTCTCCCTCCGCAGCAATGTGAGCCATCGCTCGACGCCTTATCTCGTTGAAAGTTTTAAGGCGGTTCCTGATGAGTGATTTGCTGAAGGGCCTTGTCACGATGCCCTTTCTGAACGCGTGCACTATCATCGTTTCGTCCTTGATGTTTAGCCTCACCACCTGTGCTCCAAAGCGGTTGAGGAATTCTTTCAAGGACTCCCCTGATATTGTCTGACGCCAAAGAGATTGTAAGAGACAGGTGGGGGAGCCCGATTCGCGATGTACTGTTCCCTGAACAACTTCAACAGCTGCGCGAACAACGTTACGTGGCCATCAAGGAGGCTGATGAACCAATCCATCGCCGTACCCACCACAGTACTCATGAATAACTTGCATTGCACTGCGTCAGAGCCCCCGATCAACATCATCTGCGTATGGAAGGCCGTGAGGTGAGCCTCTTGGTCTTCTACATCTGTGAAGGTGGCTTTAGGCCCCACGAACGTGGCTGGTATCACGGCGTCCATGATCATCTGCGAAAACGACATTGGGAATTCCCTGGTGGTGTCGTGGCTTCTTGATCTTTCTCCTCACGTTCCCCTGCCTGATTTTGCAGATCCTTGCGCAATTCCTCATTCGATCGGCGCAGTTCTTCGTTTGTTGCCCGCGACGCAGCCAAATCAACCTGAATGCATTCTTGATCCGCTCTTGAGCCAGCCACTTGTTCTTGGAGGGCCTGCATCGTTTCCATAATCTGTTGCAAGGTAAGGCTTTCGCCCCCGTTTGGTGCAACAGATCCTTGCCTCGTATTCTTCATCTTTCTTGATCTTTCTTGTTCTTGCTGGTGGGACAGTGTTTTAGATTGTGCCCCACGGTGGGCGCCAAATGCTCATGCAGGTTGACTCGATTGCCTTCGTACGTCTCACGATACTCCCACGCCCGATTCTCTGTGCCTTCGTCCGTGCCTTTCTCTCGATCTAACACCTGAAATCACAAAGACAAAGGGCGCCCTAGAGGCCGTTTGCATTCCGACGCTCAAGTCAATCATATGGCTAGGAAACACCAAACTGTTAAGCGTAAAAGCTTTGTGTAAACTGTGTGTGTGAAGCGTCACAAAATGAATAGCGTACCCTGTTAGGTCTATTACTACCATTTATATAGTCTAGGGTTTCCACTGTTTCCTTTACCTAAATTAGATTTTCTGAGGGTGTGCCCTAGCGCCGCTATTACCCACTTTTAGGGCAACCTAGCGTGTAGGACTCCCTAACTGGAGTACGATCTCTGACGGGATGACCACCTCGGTGCCACCTCGTGCACCTGATCTCTGGGGTAACCCGTCCTGGGAGTGCCCTAGCTGCTCACGTGCCATGCGTGCAGCTTCACCCTTAGAACGTGATATTTGTTGGTCATATCTTTTCCAGTGGCTCTTTACTTGTGTTACGTCTTAACGCGTCATCCACACCACACGCATGGACTCTCATGACCTAGTCTTCTCCCTAACTGATAATTGGTGCGTGGTCTGGGATCCATCTCTTGTTAGAAAAGATGGCTTTAAACTGGAGGGGGGTGAATTCTTTAAAGAGGGTTTTCGCAAACTTTTTAAAACTAGAATGAATTTATCTCTGGAACCAAATGATTCAGCAATTCAGTTAGCCAAAACAGCAAGCAAAAGCTGTAGTACCAGAAAAACAATCGGT
>Ga0123342_1005931_pt1 | contig 17294 bp, 11 predicted proteins | sample Turbeawhitnodule_FD_89960 | JGI IMG/M metagenome (GOLD analysis project Ga0123342, IMG submission 89960) | Root nodule microbial communities of legume samples collected from Mexico - Turtle bean Mexico white nodule | ecosystem: Host-associated > Plants > Roots > Nodule | place: Mexico: Nepantla... | reverse complement strand
TTATTCAAAGATGTTTGTTATCAAATCTTAACAAACTTATTCATTGCATTTAAAGATTGGTCAAAGCATTAAAGACTGGAGCGTAAACAATTAGAATCATTTAAAGCTCAGTCAAAGCTAAAATCGTTTTTCTGTTATGGTACTAAAACAAACAATCGGTTGTTTCCTCGAATCAATCGGTTGTTTTGGTTTTAACAGTTCAACCATTTGAAAGACAGATTTCAATCTTTTCTAAAAACATCTAAGTACAAAACAATCGGTTGTTTCGACAAAACAATCGGTTGTTTTTCACTTAGTTTGAAAAACACTTTTCTTTTAAAAGATTGAGAATGCCTATGCTTTGGATTCAATCTAGAGTCGATTACAAAACTCAAACTACCCCATATCCTAACTAAGACAGCTCAGCAACAGCAAGCACAACCAAGCCTTCAACATCCTCCAAAGGGTTTGGATTCTTCAAAGCTTGAACACCACTTGGTTCAACACTCATGCCCCTCCTCAACCAAGACGAACACTCACTTGACATTTACAGAAAAAGTTTCCTTGGATCTGTGCAGGAAGTGTAATGTGGGTCACCACATACTGTCACCCTCTAAGTTCAGTGAATTTTATGCTCATTTCACACTGCTCTACACTCATCGTCTTTAAAGACCCCATTTAACACACTTTCTCCCCACTTCATGCCCTCTTTAACCAAGACGAACATTCACTTGGCATTTCAAGAAAAATTTTCCCTGGGTCTGTGCAGGAAGTGTAATGTGGGTCACCACATATTCCTAGGAGGGTCACCACATATTCCTAGGAGGGTCACCACATACTGTCACCCTCTAAGTTCAATGAATTTTGTGCTCACTTCACGCTGCTCTACACTCATGGCCTCTAAAGAACTCATTTAACCCACTTTCTCCCCACCCTCATGATTCTCCCCAACCAACATGAACACTCACTTGACATTTCCATAAAAACTTTCCCTAGGTCTGTGCATGAGTGTAATGTGGGTTACCGCATAGTCTTACTAAGGTCATCACATACTGTCACCCTCTAAGTTCAGTGAATTTTGTGCTCACTTCACGCTGCTCTACACTCATGGTCTCTAAAGACCTCATTTAACCCACTTTCTCCCCACCTCATGCCCCACCCCAACCAACCAGAAAACTTTAGTAGTCTATTTTACCATTTTCACATCTAAATTCAATAATTTAACTTAATATAATCTTCATTTTGCATAGAGTCACTGTATCTTATTAAAATTTCAGAAGTTTCTGGCATTTTGCTACTAATGAAATACTTTTGTAATGTGGTTAATGGAATAAGGGTTACATAGAATAGTGACACAATTTACCACAAAACAATTTGTTGAGGAAAACATGAATTGGACAGTTTTTGTCTCTTGATTATTTCAGAGTAATAGCAAACTCTTGGCTACCATTGTGTTTGATTATAATATGTTCTGATATATTTAATCTGCACAGAGAACACAAATAAGGTTTTCTTACCATAACTTTCAACTACTTAACTTGTTTATGTGCGTACTATAATGGAAGTGGGTTCTTCTCAAATTAAAATATGCAGAGATAACTTCACAGAATCATTTTCATTTCTAAAGTAATAACTGTGAATAAATTAGGAACATAAAATTTCAACCATCGAGATTAAACAATTGCCTTAAAAATTTTGGTTCCCCATCAACCTAACATTCCAAAGAAAGACTCTGCATTATTTACATACCAAAACACATATATGCAATAATCACTCACATGATTAACAAATTCCAAAGAATCATTTTGCATTATTTATACATTAAGGCACATATATGCAATAATCACTCACAGGATTATCTATCCAAAGCAAGACTCTGCATTATTTATACACCAAGACACATATATATGTAATAGATATTCATACAAGGATTAACTATATACAATATCAGTATATAGTGACATCTCTCTCTCTTTGTCTATATACTCAACAGTGACTAAATTCACAATAGAGTCTCCATATTTGGACAACTCATACCAACATCATTTTTCTTCACAATATCATAGCTTTAAAAAAGGCCTTTTTTGGATAAATTTTTTTTGAAAAACCATGCACATTTACAGAAACTAAGTACACTAAAATATATACGGTTTAACAGTATATTCTACATAAAATCATCATACTCCAGAAAAATAATCAAATACTAAACACAAACAAAATGTATTACCTTTGGTCACCAATACCACCACCCAACCACCGTCAAAACAACTGCACCCACCACCATGACCAACCATCGTCAAAACAGCCACATCGACCACCACGACCAACCACTTTGAAAACACGCGCACCCGCCACCACGACCAACCACTGTGAAAACATGCAAACCCACCACGACGGCCAACCACCGTGAAAAGGGGCGCACCCACCACAACCACCACCAACGTTTGAAGAGAATGCTTGAGGAGAAGGTGGAAAAGGATGTGAAGGAGTTTGAGGAAAAGGTGGAAGAGGATGTGGAGGAGAAGAGGGGAAATGGGAAACTGAGAGGTGCAACCCTAATTTCTAACCTAATTTCACAATGTCACCAAGGGCACCCAAATGTCCTCTTTTCAGAAATTTTAACTCAACCCTACAACACAAATAATATATTATTTTTTTTGCCACGTCGGCAGTTGTATGCTGGAGCAACAAATTTGGAGTTGTTCAAATACCGGGACTCTATTTTTTAAGGTGGACCTTTACTTGTGGGCCCCATGCACGTCCAACTCTTATAATGCCTATGTTTTATCAGATGATTTGATTGTTTATTAATTACAATAATCTTATTTAATCTCCATGTCCCTATTACTATTTATCGGATGATTTGATTGTTTATTAATTACGATAATCTTATTTAATCTCCATGTCTCTATTACTATTTATGATATTTTGGTTGGTTGAGTAGGTCAAGTAAGCGGCATCATCTTTACTAGTAATTGATTCGACATCCCAACTACACCTTAATGATAAAATACTTGTCTTAATTGATATGTAGAAATTTTAAGGAATGTATTCCCAATCTTTTATATACTGAGATAAAATAGTATTAAGTATTTCTTGACTGGAAATTTTATACTTAATAAATATAAGTGCAATGTAGAAATCCAAATGGATGAAAAAAATCATTATTTCTTATGTAAAAATGATAAAAATGAAATCGTTGTTTCTTGGGTAGAAGTTTTCCCGAATGTGAGCGAATGCACATAAAATCCATGAATGGTGTAAAGTTCAAAGTTAGATATTGGTACTTGTATGATAAAGATAGCAGAGGATTGGTATATCCACTCAAAACAACACCAATTTATAAATTAATGTTTCTTATAAGGTAGACAACAAAAGGAGAAGTGAAACACCTAGTTAAGTCCTCCCATTGTTTCTATCGTAATACATTACATCCTCATCATTTTGTTTTTATCCTCTCGTTAATTAGTTCTAGGTTGCTCCAGAGATCACAACCACTGTAATTTAAATATTAATTAATTCAAAAATTTAACAGAATGTGTTAATGTTGGGGATACAATATTAACAAATCGCAAGTCTAAACAAATTTCTAGACTCTTAATATATATATATATATATATAATTATAATAATAATAATAATGATTAGTTTAAATCATTCCATAAGTACGGCTTGTTGTACTTTTTTTATATTATTTTTAAATTAAAAAAATGTTTTTTTATAATTTATTCTATATATTATTATTATTATTATTGATATTATTTTATCTTATTAATAATATATTTTAATTAATGGTGTATATAATATAAAAATAGTTTTAACAAAAGTTAAAAAAAAAATTAATTAATCGTTTTGTCTGTGAGAAGACCATTATTAACTTGACTAAAAATTAATTTTAAATACTATTTTCATTTTAGGCGTATAAAATATAAATATATCGTTAGTTATTTTTATTTTAAAAGGATTAGTTATTTGAGTTGTAGGTGGAAGAAATTTTGTGTACTCAAGATATTCGTGTTTAGAAATTTCATCATATTAGATTCTAAAGAAGATAGTTACATCGTAACTGCTCTAAAATTTTTTTTTAGTTTTTATATTATAGTATTTTCTTTAATAACATATAAGTGTTTTAGAAATACATTATTCTTTTCAGATAATACGATTATTGGTATTAAACGCCACTTGAATCAAGCCTAATGTCCTAAATGTAGTGAGGAAAATTTTCACCTAAGTCTTATGGATGCACCCACCATGAGATGAATTGCATATTGAGCACTAGTTCGACAGAACTTCTAATGGATGCGCCAAATGTGTAGTGTTTGGTGATGGACGCTATTTTTGTTGATATGGCACTCTTGGCTCATTTATTTTTGTTTTTAGAGTGAAATGGGGCTTTTTTTTGTTAGGTTAAAGTGCAGAAAAGATTTGAAAGACCATTGGAACTTTTAGGGTTTTTTTATTCTATTTTCTTCTCTTTGGTTATCCATCTTCCTCCATTGTTCAAATTTTATTTTTGTGCGTTTCATGACAATGAAGAGTTAAACCCATTTTGGTGAGGGTTAGATGTAACCACTAAAATCTCATGTAATTGTATTGCTTTACATATATAAATGTCTTTCCACTCAATGCTAATATTTTGTTTACATGTTTAATGTTTGTTGTGCTTTGATAATCCATAGCTTGATATTTGATTCATTAGGTATTTGAAAATATCTTTGTAATTTAGAACTAAAGCAAAATACCTAATGAAGCTTTCATTTAGGAATGAAGCTTGAATTAGTTGTCTTAAACCTTTATTGTGAAAGCAAGTTTTCTTATTAAATGCTCAAAGAATTGACTCTTAATAAGGAAATTTAGATTCATTCTAGTACAGGAATTAGAGCTTGAGTAAACTTGTGGCTTGACTTTAACATTAAATTGGAAAGAAGATAAGTGATTATATGCATGAGAGTGAGATTTGGTGAAGTCTAGCCCTAACAATAACACCATATAATTCATAATCTATTATGCATTCTAAATGTTTGACAAAAATCCCAAAAAAGGTTTTACTTTTTTTGCGCAGTTTTTAATTCCTTAAACATCAATACAATTTATGGAAATATTCTTTTTTCTATTTTAGTTATCAATTACAATTATTTCCCTCTATTGCACAAATATTTTGGGAGAACAATAATTACTTACTACTTGCTATTGTGTGATTGCATACAAGAAAATCACTGAATAGAAACCCTTAAGAAAGTAACTGGTGGTCGGTAGTTTTACCAAGCTTATACGCTTGAACTTTAGGTTTCTAGTATTAAGCGAATGGTGAAAATGGAAGGACATGGAGAAGCGAATTCCTACTTAATAGAATAAAAGGTCCTATTTTTCCTCCACGACGATAAGGAGCTAAAAGATCTACTACTTTTATTCCTATTTCAAAAATAGATAATTTTGTATTTAATTGTATAAAGGTTGGAGCATATCTATGAATGAGATATGTTGTATGAGCATCTACAGGACCTAACTTATCAATCGGCTCTCCAAACATGTTGAAAATTCGTCTTAGAGTTGCTGCGCCTACTGAATCGGAGTTCCTGTGTCAATAACTTCCATTCCTCTCATTAAACCGTCTATCACAATTATAACTACAACTCTATCTCTATTATTTCTTAATAATTTTTATACTTCCCAATAAAATCATATCTTGAGTTGGTACGGAAATTGGATTCGCAATAGCTGAAGACAAGAGGTTCGTATGAGAACAAAATTGCTATTTTGACTAAATTAGATACTATTTTAGAGACTAAAAAAATTATCGGTATCTTAATTAGTTTTTATTATTGATAAATAGTTTCTAAATTGGTACTTAATTAGCTACAAAGGTTTTAGATACCAACTTTCGAATATAAATAATTAGTAGTTAAAACCTCAGTAGGTAGTTACATACTAATTTAGAAACTATTTATCAATAATAAAAACTAATTTAGATACCAAATTCTTTTTTAGTTTTTAAAATATTATCTAATTTAGTCAATATAAAAATTAATTATTTTTGTCTCTAAATTTGGTTTATATTTAATAATTTTCTAGTAGTGTTAGTACACTTGCTATTGAACAAATTGTACTAACAAGTTTTTTGGCACTGAAGTCGGGGACTTGTGTTCCAATAAAAGATAATTGTACATTTATAACTCTTTTAAACTCTATTATTTTGTTCTTACTTTTCATTTTTTTACATACAATTTATTTGGTAATTTGTTGTTCTAGTCTCTTTTGTGTTCTTATGTATGCAAGGTACCATTCAAACAAGGAAAACTATTTCTTTGAAACATTTATTTAATGAACTAAATTAAAAAGTCTGCAAGAAGAAACAACGACATAAGGAGACAGAGATTACTAACTCATGAAGTTGTCCTACAACCTTTTTCACTACCACTGCCACTCAGAATTTCGAAGTATCCTTAGAGGAAAAAATGGCTGATGAGGATCCAAATTGAAGGAGAACCATAGGGGACTCAATCATATACACTAGTTCTAGAATTTTTTTCTAGCATTATGAGGACTACTAGGAATTAAAAAATTGTTGAAATGGTCATAAAAACCATCCAGCCTCAAAACTTTTGGCTAAGAAAATAGACAAAGATCGAGACTTACTGAAGATATTGTAAAATCTTTTTCTTTTTCTTAGCCTTGTAAAAATTGTATAGAGTAGTTAGGAAGTTTTGGGCCTTGTATTTTGGGACAAAGTAGATAAGGATGTAAATAGAAAAGAAAGTATAGTGTAAAATAATAAAAGAGGGGTGCAAATAGAAATGTAGGTCAGGAAGGCATGAGACCCCACATGTCTTCTCCTCAATGGAGAGGATTTGCACCAATAAGGTGGTGACACTTATCATACTCTCATTTGAGAGGTTTTGAGAGACTTTCTCCTATAAATAGGAGTCTCTTGTACATGATTTTTAACTTTGATTTGAGTAATGAAATGTTGTTCAATTGAGACACTTTTACTTGTTCAAAGTTCTCTCTAGAGTTGTCTTCTTGCTAGACAAATTTCTAGACTCCTCCTAGTAGAGTTGGCCTAACCTCACTCTAAAAATTAAGTGTTGGCCTAACCTCACTTAGATTCATCGTCATAATTTTCATTTCTTCCAAATTTCTACAATTCTTCATGCTTTCACAATAGTTTCCATCATTCGTAGAGGATATTCAAATCTAAACAATTAAGAAGAAGATTTACAAATGAAGATGCAAATTAGGATTGCATCATTTGGTATCCTAGCTTTGGTTTAAGAGATAAGTAGCTTCTTCTTCGAAATTTTTTCTAATTTCCGTGTTGTTCATAATTTTCTTGATTGTCTTGAATGTTTATCGATTGATTTTTTTTTTTATCTTTTTGTTCGGTTCAAATTAATTGTTCTTACTTCAACCTTCATGTATGTTCTTTTAGGTCTTCTTGTGCTTATGTGTTCTTTTGATTTTTTTTTTTTAAATTTGTTTGGTGATAATCGAGTCATTTTGATTTTAAATCATATATGCTTTTTCTAGAGTCATGTTTAGTCTAAAAATTGTCATAAACTCCAATAGTTAACTTTTTGAATTTCTTTTCAAATTTCTTCATAGATTAGAGCTCTTGAGTGCTTTTGATTTTCATTTTTGAGTTCATAAATTTCTACTAGATCATTATCAATTTTCTTTAAAGTTAGGTTCCCATTATCATCTTCTCCAAAATTTTCCAATAATTTTTTGTGGTTCGAAAAGAAATTTTCAGATGTGAACTCAGTAATCCATATCTGTTTTTGGAATTTCATGATTTTTTTTTTGGTTTCGTGTTCATCCGATTCATAATATGCTTGAACTTTTGTCGCGATTTTTTATTTAGATCTAACAAACAGAGTCAAATTCCTCTTCCATTTTCATTTTCGAAACCTTGGTTATGTGCTTTGTTATTGTGATTACGCATTGTCAGTTTCCACAATTTGACTCGCTACCTCAACGCCTTGGAGCTTCGTTAGTGATAGTTCGAAGATTGTGGAGTTTCTGTTTGAAAATTCAGCATTTAAGTGCGAAACGTGATTTGAATCAATACGCGTGGAGATTAGAATAGTGCCGATGTAAATTAGAGTTGAATAATGTAGAGAAAATTCATTGGCGTTCATTTTATATGTTCTCGAAAATTTTACAGAAATTCATTTTCGCTTTCATTCAGTTATATTATTCTATATCTTATTTGGAGCGATTTTGAAATTAGTGTTGGAAGAATCGCGAATGGAGGTTTTGCGGCTTTTGGCAAATAGAAACCGGTGAACGGAGAAGACGATCAGAGAAGTTTGTTTCATCGTTGTAAACAAGAGTAGTGAAATTCAAAGTGAATCATAATAAAGTGATTTTGGTGAACTAACATAGGAATTTGTATGTGGAAAACTGAAATTGGAGTAAGAAAAATGAATCTAAGTGGTTTGGACAATTCATGAAACAGGTTTTGCGCATTTTTTAATTTCTATTTGGTGAATTGGATTTGAGTTGTGTGGTAACCATCAGATTGAATTTGAAATCTATTTTGTATTTTGAGATATAATTGGATTTAACATCATTGTTTGATAAATTGAAGCAGCTGCAATTATGTTCTTAAACTAATGGTACTGTGATTGAGTGAAGAATCAATGAATTGCAATTTGGCCTAACCTCACTCTAAAAACTAAGTGTTGACCTAACTTCACTTAGATTCGCCGTCATAATTTTCATCTCTTCCAAATTTCTACAATACCCATTTATTTGAGCTTGTTCAATAACAATGATAGCTCCCATGAATTTAGTAAAAATAGATTATTGAACCCCAATGAAAGAAGAAAAACCACCAACAAACTCTCACGTACTCCCTCTAAATGACGCATTTCTTCACAGTTGAACTTATCTATCTGCACATCATTCTTTGTTCCAAATGGTTCTCTTTAAATCATACAGATACTTAAATTCCTATCACTAAATGAATATTGGATTGTCTGTTATGCCTTTACTAGATTGTCTAACGGATCTATTCATTGTGAGATCGTCTAATGAGTCTTGCTCAACTTCTCTAATATTTTTGTGTAATATTGCACATAAGTTAGTTTTGTTATAAAATGTAACACACCTTATAATCTTTGTTATCATCAAAATGTTAACGCATTCATATCAAGAGACTGATTAACTTTCTAGTGTCTTAACAAAGAGCATACATGAATGACATCTGAAGTGATTGTGTGAACTTGCCTCTTAATTGTTATACCATTAATGATTAAATGTATATATATGTGAAGTTACCTTTTTCTTGAGGACAAACAAGGTTATAAGTTTGGGGAAGTTGATAATGTTAATTTTCACCACTATATTTAGTCACCTTATATTAACAAAATATACTATTCTTTAGCTTTTAAACCACTTAATCCCTTTTTAATAATTTTTAGTATTTAGATATTTGTTACTATCATCTAATTATATCAATAATCCCTATTAACTTTTGTATAACAATTGAATATGAGGCTTTTCAATCAAGAAAAACAAGATTGGAATCCAGGAAATTGTAAATGAAAGAACAAATTTGGAATCTCCACAAGATTACCTGCATTAGGCACACTAAGATTTAACGCCACCTCCTAGTGGTGATCTATGTTGGGCTTCAAGTGAATTACGTTCAGCGCCAGTTGCATAGAAAGCTATTTATGATGGACAAGCCTAACATGGGATGAATTGCATTGAACGCTAGTTGGACAAAAAACTCATTTTGATAGATGCACCTAGTGTGTAATGTCTGACAATGGGGTTGCTTTGACTAACATGACACCCTTGACTTATTTCTTACTGTTTTTCTAGTGAAAGAGGACATTTTTTGTTGGGATGTAGTTGAGAACGGGTTTTTGAAGACCATTAAATTTACTAGGGGTTCCTTAGAGTCCTTATTTCTTCTCTTTGGTTATCCATCTTCCACCATTGTGCATATTTTCTTTTTTGGACTCTTCATGATAATGAAGAGGTAAAGCCATTTTGTTGGGGTTAGAATTAACCACTAAACTCTCATGTAATTAGTATTGTTTTACATATATAAATATTTTTTCATTCAATGTTAGTATTTTGTTTATATGCTTAATGCTTGTTGTGGTTTGGTAATCCATAGCTTAATATTTGATCCATTGGGTATTGAAAAATATCTTTGTAATCTAGAACTAAAGCAAAGTACATAATGAAGCTTGCATATAGGAAGAGAGCTTGACTTAGTTATTTTAAACTCTTGTTGTGAAACTACGTTTGCTTATTAAGTAATTAAGGAATTGATTTTTAATAAGAAAACTTAAACTCATTCTACCAAGGAATTAAGATCGAAGTAAACTTGCGAATTAACTTTAGCATTAAATTAAAAAAGTTGAGTGGTTATATACATGAAAATCAGATTTGATGAAGTCTAATCCTAAAAAGAGAGAGTATCATTCCTAATGTATTTTAATGTATTTTTTATTCTAAATGTTTGATAAAATTTCAAAATTTGCACCGCTTTTAATTTCTTAAGCACTAATATAATTTATAAAAATATTTTTTTTTTCTAATTTAGTTATCAATTATAATTATTATTCGTACAAGTCCTTTTAAAAAATTAATACGTTTGTCATTACAAGGATTGTACTAACAGTCATGAGTTCGATTTATTATAAAATTTTATTTTTGCCTCTTAAACAATATTTTGATCTTTTGCTTCAACATCATTAAAAAAAATGTTAATGAAAAATGTACCCTCACTTTTTTATTCGTCTTCGTCTTCCACTCACTGAAAATGTTGGAAGTAAGAAAAACTAGGACACAAGATGGTGCTTGCAACAAAGAACACCATATAGGAAAACAAAGAAATGAAAGAAAGTCCAAAAAAATTAAAAAATATTGGAAAGGTGTTTACAGAGGAATCATGAATAATATGATAAATTCCCAAATCAACTAAGTGTGGATAATATAATAAGTCCCGTAATTGAAAGAAGTGAAAATGATAAAAAAAAGAATGTGAGAGAAATGATTAGTACGATAAATTCTACGGGATGTGAGAGAAAATAGTCATGAGTCATATTATAAATTTTACAGCTTTAACAAAAAATAACAGAAAACCTATTATAATAAACATGTGTCCCTATAGTAACCATTAATAGAAAAATTCTCTAATACTTTGCTTTTTAAAAAAATTTAGTGGATTTAAACAAAATATAAAATACGGTTATCTATATTTTCTTTTTTAAATATTTGTTTCTTCATTTAAAAAACATTGAAAATATTTGGTTTGGAAGGGTATAGATAGAGCATTTAACTTCTGAAGCCTCAGTCACTGAAGATGATGATGTAATGAACCTGAACACCAAGCTTTCTCAATTCTAAGTTCCACACTTTCTCTTATCAAACAAAGTTTTCATCTTTCCCCTCTTGGTCGGTTAACAATGGCTGCCTCATCTTTGTCGCTAACATCCCCATTCCATTTCAGAAAAACCCACAACAGGATTTCACCTTTCAATGCTCATCCTCTCATTCAAAAGGGCAGAGAATCTCTTAAATCAAACTTCTCATTTTCAACCCTTCACGGTTCCCCCCATTTCAGACCTTCTATTGCAATTTCCCCTTCCCCACTGACCCAAACAAGAGCTTCTTCTGATGAATGCTTTGACCCTGCTGATGAAGCCGAAAGGTTGCTGCTTTCTGGGGAAAAGCCAGTTAAATTCGCCTTCTGGGTCATATTTTGGGCCTCTTTGTCCCTGGCTTGGTTTGCAGTTTCCAAGGATGCTAATGCTGCGGTTGACTCCATCAAAGCCTCTGGCTTTGGCTTGAACATTGCCAATTCGTTGAGGAAATTGGGTTGGCCTGATGGGGTTGTGGTCTTCACCCTTGCTACTCTTCCTGTGCTTGAGCTTCGTGGGGCTATTCCTGTTGGTTACTGGATGCAACTCAACCCCACAACTTTAACAATCTTGTCCATTCTCGGGTTAGTCTTTTAATTCTTTTCCTTCTATTAAGCACACTCTTCTATAGCTAAGTTTTGTGAGATATTCTTGAAATTCACTGCAATCATGCTACCTATTTGTCCTTACGTGACTCTCTAGGATTTCTCATGGTTAATTTGTTTGGTTTGTTGTGACATTCCATCTTTACTTGGAATAGTTATGTTAGAGAGTATGACCTTGTTTGTTTACTGTTGATGTAATTTAGATTGGTTTTCGGTAATAGTGGAGTTCTCCCATGGTTGGATGAACCATTTTTGTGTAATTGATGTAGGAACATGGTCCCTGTGCCATTCATTGTACTCTACCTTAAGAGATTTGCCTCTTTCCTCGCTGCGAGGAGCTCTTATGTGTCGCGGTTGCTTGACATGCTGTTTGAGAATGCCAAAGAGAAGGCTGGTCCAGTGGAGGAGTTTCAGTGGCTAGGTCTGATGCTGTTTGTGGCTGTTCCTTTTCCTGGAACAGGAGCATGGACTGGAGCGTTTATAGCAGCCATTCTTGATATGCCATTTTGGGCTGCTGTATCTGCTAATTTCTTTGGTGTGGTGTTTGCTGGGCTGCTAGTAAATTTGATAGTGAACCTTGGTCTGAAGTATGCTATCATTACTGGTATCATCCTTTTCTTTGTTTCCACATTCATGTGGAGCATCCTTAGAAATCTTAAAAAAGGTTTGAACCCATCAAATTGACGTGAAATGTATGATTTTTTCTTTCTCAACATGAAGAACAATTGTTAGTTTTGTTATTCATTCTATTTATTTTCATTTTCTTATATTTCATAATGGAGCGACCTAGTTCAGTTATATATGTAAAAATGAAGAGGCTGACATTTTGTATATACCCTTTTACGGAAGATTTAAAAATCATGGGCTGAATGACATTTCTTGTTGGAGAACATCCCGTGTCTGACAATATTTTCTTTTCTCATGTGGAGTATAAGGAACCTTAAGACCTAATTAACTTTTAACTTTGTGGTGCATCTTTTCTTTTTGAAATGTAAAATTTAACAATCTAAGATGGAGGCCAAAATATATGGTTCTCTAAACTAAATCTGAGTTTGTGTGTCCTTGAAGTTTGAACATAAAGAAGAAACACATATGCCAATCCCATTACCCACACCCTTTAGTTGTTTGTGTCTTCTGCTTTGAGGGTAGGATTACTGATTGAATACATCCGCATTTGCCAGCCAAGGATAGGGAGTTTTTCTTATAGTTAAGTCCTTTAATGATTTGTCAACGTATTGTCTGAAAATTGTGTTGTGAATTTATTCACTTACACTGTATGATTAAAACTTAATTGGTATACTGCATTCTTAAGTCCATTTTTCTGTTGGGAATTTGATAAATAATCTTTAATCTGAATATACATTTGTTAATGGTTGTCCCATAAATTCTGAATCTCAATAGTCAACCTATTTTTCCTAAATATATGTAGTATCCCAAAATCTCAAGTTCTTTTAGGTATGTTTATGTTGCTAGTTTTGTTCTTGAATAAAATAAGCCCAACATATTGTTTGGAACAATGATTGTGCACACTTCATTGCGTTTTGGGTGAAAAGTTTTGTCTAAGTCATGGATGCCAGTTTTGGGGATGTTAGAGATAGTATCTGAGTAGGTTGATTTTGTGACTAGTCTGATTGCATTGTAAGGAATACTTATTTCACAGACTGTGGAACTTGATTTTGTTGATCTGATTAAAAGTCTTTTGGTGTGTTAGGAAGCTATTTCAGAAGTAAAGAGTCACGTTTAGGATGTGAAAGCTATAATTATTAGCTTCTTAAAATCACATCTTAAGCATGAAACTAAACACGTTATTTAACAATCAAATGAAAGTTTTATTTCAGCCCATTACTCAGAATTTCTCTCCCTAAAATAAAACATCCATCATCCATGTCGAATATGTTTACTTTAAAACTTTGTTGTCAGCTCCTAATATATAAACTGCTTTGAAACGTGAATTTAAGAAGTAACTTTCTTTCCAATGATATATGGAACCTATCTTTTAGATCTGAAGTGTTGGTCACATTTATGATAAAACTAAAAATTATTAGGGTAAAATGTGGTATAACTCACTTAAGTTTTGGTCAGAATTGGTTTTAGTTTCTTCAGTTTAAAAATGACTGTTTTGATCATTGTATTTTCTGAATGTGGTGCATTGGATCACTCTGACATGGTACTGCATTCATTTTACTAAAGATCCTTATTTTGTATTTTCCTTACATCCTACAATTGAGTAGTGATGAACGCCTAATACAAATTTGAGAAAATCGATAGTTTTTTTTTTACAATTTCTATAGAGAAGGTAAAGGAAGAGTGGAAGATATTCAAAGATAAAAAAAAATACTAAAGAAATTGAAGAATTTTTCATATAGAAAAAACTTTTATTCAAAATATATCTTAAACCAACTTAAGTCTATGTATACTATAGAAAAACTACTAAGTTTACCAATAAAATATTTAATTAAAATAAAATTGTATAAAAGTCCTCCTCAATTTTCAATTGAATTTTGAGTTTACATTTTATCATAGATTTGAGCTTGATGATTGATATGGACTTAGACTCATTCTCTAATAATACATTGAAAACATCCTAATACTAGAATGAAGGTTCTATTTAACTATATTTTATTTATTTTATTGCATTTCATTTTTCTCCTATTAATCAAATGTAGTGATGGAGGACCATCTTCACTTCCTAGCCATTATACTCTCACTTAAAAGCATAAGGTCAAACACAAAAATTCAAAGGAAATCTCAGTCTTAATTTGTATAAATTTGTAAATAGTAGAATAATATTTCTTTTGACTTTGTATTTCTGAACCATTTTTAGAATAGGTCAAAAATAATCCTAAGACACTATAAAAACCTTCACTTAGCCTTGAAGCAAAGGTTTCTAGAACACCTTTAGGAGAGCCACACGGTTTAGTTGCCTTAACCTTCACCATAACTTAACTAAGGTGAAGAAGACATACAAAGAGGCATGATTAAGAGCTCCTTTAGCCTATAAATAAGAGACTTCCCTCATTGTATTCTTTAGACTTGGATTAACTAAATTGTTTATGAATTTTCAGTAAAACTCTCTTCAATTCTCTCCTTCTAAGAAACTCTCAAGCATAGTAGAAATTCAAGAAAGTTGACCTAACCTCTTCCTTGGCCCTAGCACCTAAAACCATCCCTTCCTCTTCTCCTTCCAAAACTCATTCTCGGTGCAAACCTCCATCTTCTACAACTCTTTTGATGCCTCCATTAATCATTTCCAAAACTAAAGAACAACATTGCATCATGTGGATCAGAGCAAGGCAACACGATTAAGATAAGCCTTAAATCCAATTTTTTTTTTTTGGTTTTGGTTCATGTGTTCTTGAGTTTTGGTTCATGTCTTTCAATGTTCTTTATATTTTCTTCACTTTTTCTTTCATTTCCATTGTTTAATATCGTGTTTCTATGGTTTAGTTTTGTATTCCACCATTTATATTCAAGATTAACTATTCATATCACTTCTTCTTCAAGTTTCTTCATGTTCTTAATGTTCATCACTTATTCTTGAGTTTTTCGTGAGCTTAATTTTTTTTTGTGCTTTTTTATGTTTTCTACCCATTAATATCCTTTGTTTACATTTTAATCAGTTTAGTTTGAGTTGTTTTGATGTATTGTTGTTTCAAATATGTTCTTGATGTATTGTGTTGTGATATAACAAAGCTCATTCATGTACATAATCATTAGAAATTATATATCAAAAGATACATGTGATTTTTCGTTGCATAAAATACAAGTGTACATCAAATGTACTAGGAAAGTGAAAGATGATAACTTTATGAAATATTGTACACCTATGACAGACGATGCAAAAGATGCATATGTGTTGCATAATCAGGAGAATTATGTTATAATTAAGTGCATATTCCATTCTATATTTATTAGGACAAATTTGTTAGTGATTTGATTTTATTTGATTTGTACAGCTTTAAACACCCATTATTTTTGATTATTTCTTTCCTTAATTAGGTTGTAACACAGTCTATAAATAGAGACTGTAATCACATTTGTAAAATACCTTAGAAATATATTTCATCTATTTCTTTCAATTTGGTATCAGAGCTCCTGATCTGGGAGATTCTACTTCTGCAATCTTTTTTTTAGCAGCCTTCATTTTTGTAATCATTTTCCTTGGCAGCTTTCATTATTGCAATTTTTTTTTTGACAGCCTTAATTGCTGCAACTTTCTATTTTCCTTATCTTTTCTCCATTGACCACCACCACCACTTTGCACCATTGTTCGTTACTGCCACCACCATTGACCGTCACCGACCACCACCACCGACCGCCGCCACCGTTCGCCGAAAACTGTCGCTGGCTGCCGGAAACCGCCACCAAAAAATTTTTCTAGTGAATTTTTTGTGTGTGAACAAGATCAAATTTTGCCAATCTGAAAAACTCAGTTGGTTTTGAGCTCTCATGGACTCCCTTAGTAAGTCGTCTAGCTATTGTTCCTTCACTATGAGTGGTAAGAGTTCTAGTTTTTTATCCTTTAATGCTTCTAGTACTGAAAATATTTGGATTATAGACTAATGGTGCTACTGATCATATGACACCTCATTCCTCTTTTTCATCCTACACTGCTTTATCTGGTAACCCATATATTACTGTTGCTAATGGCTCCACTACCCCCGTTATTGGTCGTGGTAACATTCACCTTCAACCTTCATTTCCATTAAAAAAATGTGCTTCATGTTCCCAAACTATCCAATAACCCCTTTTCTATTCAAAAGGTTACCCAAGATTTAAATTGTGCAGTGGTATTTTTCCCTTCCCATTGTGTTTTTTAGGATCTTGCCACGGGGAAGACTATTGGAATTGTTAAAGAGCAGGACGGGTTATATTATTTACAGCATGAAGAAAATAAAAAAGTGTGCTAGACTACAGGCACACACTTCTAATCTTCAGCAAGGTCGTGAATCTTGGTCATCCTCTTAGATATGGCTTCAACATAGACGTCTTGGTCATCCTCCATTTAGTACCCTAAAGTCCTTATTTCCTGTTTTATTTACAAAAGTGTCTGCTGAGTCATTTCATTGTGATGTTTGTTAGTTTGCTAAACACCATCGGAAAAATTTTCCTCCCAATGGTAATAAAAGTTCTAAGCCTTTTGATCTTATTCATTCAGATGTATGGGGACCTTCACGTATTCCTAATATCTCGGGTGCAAAATAGTTTGTTTCATTTATTGATGATTGTACTCGGGTTACCTGGATATTCCTCATGAAAGATAAGTCTGAAGTTTTTCACCTGTTTGTAAAGTTTTACAGAATGATTCAAACACAATTTGAAAGTCC
>Ga0123342_1005930_pt1 | contig 17296 bp, 7 predicted proteins | sample Turbeawhitnodule_FD_89960 | JGI IMG/M metagenome (GOLD analysis project Ga0123342, IMG submission 89960) | Root nodule microbial communities of legume samples collected from Mexico - Turtle bean Mexico white nodule | ecosystem: Host-associated > Plants > Roots > Nodule | place: Mexico: Nepantla... | reverse complement strand
TATGTTGTCTTTTTTTTTTTCATTTTCAATCATTTTTGTAATGTTTTTATTAATGGTGATTGTGTTCTTGTTGTTTTATTTTAAAAAATCATAAAAAAAAAAATTAATGAAATACAAAAAATTAAAAAAAAATTATCTTCGTATTTAGTATGTCAAATAAAAATAAATCTTATTCTTATTAACTCTTTAATACATGGTTAAGTGGTGAAACTACTTTCTTAAAAATATAATGACGGAATAAAAATGAAAAAAATTATTTTAATTGAAAAAAGATATAAAAATTATTTAAAAATATGAAGTTATAATTTATTTACGGTTATTTAATTTTTATGAAGGAATTAAAAATAGTTTTTTATAATTAATACAAAAGTGTAAGAAGAAAATACGGAGTGAAGGGATAATTTTGGATTAACAAAATATGGATAAACATAAAGCATAGACACTTGTGAATTTGAAAGGATACTTTATGCCCACACACATTCTATAACTGTCATTATTAAAAAAATAGCCTTTATAATTTTACTCATTTTTCAGAACGTGTAGTCGCATGTTTCTTTTTCTTTTAAAATGACTTGAAAATTTATTTACTACAAAGATTTATAACAATTAAAATGAATTTTAAAATTTAAATTTAATTGTTGACTTCGGTATATATTTTCATTATAAAAACTATTCTACCATTTCACTAATATTTAAACATCTTTAATTCATGTTTTAGGTAGTTTAGAGATTATTCTCACGACACTGACACGATATGAACATGAAGATACGTATAATCTCTAAAATGTAGGATATGGGAATACAAATTTATATATTATATACTTATAAATAATATAAATTGACAATAAAAATTTATATGTATTAAGTATATTTCAATTTTTTTTGAGCAGAAAAATATTTTTCATGGCTAGTTCAAAATAATTTGTTCATTATTTTTATAATCATAATAAAATCTTATACAATAAGTTTGAGTTTTTAAAAAATTAATGTATTTTTTGAAATTGAATTTTTAGATCTGTGCTAGAATTGTCAGAAATTTAATAAATATTTTTTGAATTGAACACTTCATCGATATGTGTTCTACGAGTATCGTACGAGTGTCGGTGTCTGATACCTGTATCTAACACGACCACGTCATTTAAAAACAATGTCCGAATTTATAAGAAAATTATTTAATTGTTTACATAAATTGAAGACAAATACTAAAGGATCTTCACTTATATTCATGACATATTTTTATAATTATTAAGAATTGTTTTGCAATTCAGGTTTTAATATATTCTTTAGATGAGAGAATAAACTATAACTAAAAAAATATTAATTATAATTTTCATATATATATATATATATATATATATATTTCCTTTACAACTATCTCTCACATAAAGGATTTGAGTTACAAAGCCATTTGAAAAATTATATTAGAGTTGTTTGACCAACAACTAGGTTGTATAACACTTTAGAACTATACAAAGTGTGAGTCCAAACAATTATGATGTAATTATGTATAGGATCGTGTGATTAATTTTTTTTATGAGAGATAGTCCTAAATTGAAGATATGTTAGCTGTAAAATAGTCCTTAAAATTTATTAAAATGTGTCGAGACACACAATAGAAAAACTCATATGGTATATGGAGTACTGATGCCGATAAAAAAATAAAAAAATATAAAAAAAATGGAGTATTGATAAACTTTTTTGAATTGGAGTGGAAAAAAAATCGAGAGAAAAATTGGTATGATACATGAAGTATGTATATAATCACAGGTTGGAAAAAGACATAAAACCATCATCGATGTATATTATATATAAGTTGATTTCTATAACTAATATAATAAAATAATCAAGGATATATTATATTGGTTATGGTTCTCGATCGATTTAATATGTATTTTTTTTAAATGATGGAGATATTTATTTATTTTTATTAATAAAAAATAAATAAACAAAGTGATATTTTAGAAATACATCAACTCTATTGTAAAAATATAATTTTCAAAAAGACAGTAATTATTAATAAAATATATAATAATAATTATCATAAAACAACACCATTCACCCCACACAAGTTAATTAGTGGATTTAGTGGATTTGTATGAACTGCCAACAAAAATTCCACCCATTTGATCCATAAAATTCTAGCAACAAAAGCATATGAGAAAATTGGGAAAAATTTCTTCACTAATTCATAATATCCCTTCCATAACAAGAGTTGTGATTGAACATGATTATCTAGACATATATTCTAGTGTACATGTATTACTTAATAGTTACTTCTCTTCGTATATAACCACTCAATGATGCTTCATTCCAAAGAACCAAAATGGTAACACCAATGTAGTTGTGCAAGTATCTTTCATAGCTTTCTTTGCCGCCATGCCAACTATGTTGCTTGCAAGAATCCCAACATGCACAACCATATTGCAACAACTACACAATCGTGCCTCATAAAACTATTGTTATGTTTTCTATTCTACTTTTGCTTATAAGTTCCTAAATTTTGCATAATAGAGAATATGATCACACCTGTAATCATATTTTTCTCATTCCCTAATTAGTCAGGTCAAGTAAAACAATACAAAAACATACCAGCAAACTTCACGCACATTAACACTTCGGATACCTAACAAACATCTACCTATTATAGTTCGTTTTATATTGAATGTTACATCGATAATGTTTATAATTGTTGTAAATTTTGTATATATTTATAAAAAAAATTGACTTTATACATCTGTAGCACCTACATTGATGTTTTATATGATATAAAATCTAAGAAATAATCAATGTAATGTATTTTTTTTAGTAGTAATACTACGAGAAAATCATGAAATAGAAACTAATTTTAGAGACAAAAAATAATTAGTTGCTATAGTGACTAAATTTGAGACAAAAAATAATTACTTGTTATAGCTAAATTAGAGACCATTTTAGAAACTATTTATTTATTTATTTATAAATTAGTTTCTATTATTGTTAAATAGTTTCTAAATTGGTATCTAATTAGTTACTAATGTTTTAACTACCAATTATTAATATTCTAAATTTGGTAGCAAAAATTTTGGTAGCTAATTAGATATCAATTTAGAAACCATTTAACAATAATATAAATTAATTTAGAAACCAACAATATCTAATTTAGTTACTATAACAACTAATTATCTTTTGTCTCTAAAATTAGTTTCTATTGCATAATTTGTTGTATTGAATGTGTTCATTGAAAAAGGAAAATACAAATAAAATAAAATAGAAGTATATATTAAATATGTTTTAACATGTTATTTTGCACAGTTATATATATTAAAAAGAAATTGTTGCTCCTTTAACTTAAAAGTTTATGTAAAATTTATTTAATCACTAGACGAGTGTAATAGCCAGGTTGGTAACATATTTTTAATAAAATTTTATTATATATTTCAATGTTAGTTAATATTTAGAAAATATTAGAAAAATTATAATTTTCAATAGTACATAGTTATCGAAAAATGTATGTTAAAAAAGTGTTCCTGAAATTTATTTATTTTATAACATTATCAAATACTTTTCAAAATGTTTTCACCCCTAACTTCCAATGACTATATACGTTGAAAGCATTATAGGGTTTCTTAAAAATAAGAATCACATATTTTTTTAAATCTTCAACCGACCATAAATTGAATAAATGGTTTACTAAATTAATGTAAATTAAATCAAAATTGGGCATTCTTGATTTTGGAGATAAAGAATCGTTCGATTAACCCAACATGAAAAATAGTAAGACAATATAATATGACAAAATAAATTATAATTATATACCCGTACACATAAAATAGTAATATAAATAATAATTAAGATATATATAATCAATATTTAATTAATTTAAATTTTATATGGTATGCTTATCAAAATAGTTTTTTTTTATCAGCAATAAAAAATAAATAAATAAATGGAGACCACTTCAGGGGTGGTCCAATTCTTTTACAAGAACACATAGAATCTAACTCCTAGAATCAAAATAGTATTACACTACTCATGAACTTTACATGTTTTATAAAGTTTATTTTTCGGAAATGAATTAAATTATGAGCTCAATAATAAGTATGTATCTAATGTAGAAAAAAATTACATCTTAACCAATAAACAAAAAATCATCTTTTATGTTAGTTTAATTAGGAGTATGACGGACGTGTGTCAGAAGTGTTTGCTTTGATGTAAGTAAAAGTTTAGTCTTGAATTTCGGTAAAATATCGCTCTGCTTGGTTTTCCTATTCTAATTGGTGTTTGAAACTTTTGGTGTGTATGAGGATGATTTCTTAAAGTTTTTCTTGCTTCTTTAATACGGTTGGACTTTTGTTAGTTAGTTTGATAGTATTCGTTAAAAGTTAGTTTTGTGTATTAAGGTTGAACCATCCTGAAGTAATTCCTATTTATTTATTTACTATTCCTGATAAAAAAAGTTAAATTAAAGATAATTATTCTTAAATGTCATTAATCTGTTAATTAACAATGTAATTCGTTTGGAGAAAGTCTCTCACAATAATAAAGCTATGGACTAACATTAATCTATTGGAATATATACGTTTTTTTTTCTCTCTCAGTTGATTTGATGTTTATACTTTTAAGTTACTAAATTTAATCTTTCAATTTCTAAACATAACTTATTTTAGACTTTTTTGTGTGTAATTTGGTGACGATAAAAACTGTCAGTTAAAGTTTTATTTAGCATAATTTTTGTTTTTTGTAATAATATTAAAAAAGTGTTTAAATTGTTGGAGACTAATGAGCAAGATAATTTTCTAAATATTATTTTGCATTTTTTTTTATCACGTAACGACATCTTACATTTGATTTTCTTTTCTCATTTTGTTGTTTCTTTCTTATAAAAAGTATTGTGAAAATATTTAGTCGTGCCCCAATAAAGGAACACATCCACATGTATATATGCTTCTTAATTTGTTCATCTGCCACATACCATGTTAGATCAGGAGAAATTTTGACGCCGCTTTTGCTATAGTTCCTTCCATCACTATTTTAGCAATGGATATAGATTCGCTAAATTCATGATTTGTTAACTTTGATTGATCGAGACAACAGAACTTTGTTCAACCTTATGCTGTTAATCTTCATATCTTCGTGATGCAAACATGTCAAAAATCACTACCGGAGAAATCTATGGCACCCAAAAAACTTTCCAGAACAATCACAGAAACGTGAACTTAGGTTTCTGAGTCCTATGCAACCATGATTAGTATAACTCTTATTGCATGTTTTATACATGTGTTCATCACCATTTACTCATCACATCAATTGTTTCTTACATTAGAAAAGTAAGATTTATGATTCCGATTATATTAAATCATTACTAAATAATTAGTACCTTTTTTTTGTTTTAGTGAAATAAATTATAAAGAATTTCAATATACTTAAATAATTATTTATATAATAAAGTTTATCGTTGCAATAAATAAAAGGATATGTTTTATTCTTAAAATTGAATTGTTTTGAGTTTATTAGTAAAATAATTTATTAGTATATCATGTACAACTTTAATAAAAAGAGTTATTTCAAAGCACCCAACGAAAATTCAGAAAGTTGTTGATGTGTCAAACTTAAGGATTGTTGAGTTTCTAGACACTGCTTAAAAATATCTTGAAACTTCTGCCAAATTACCTATACTTATAGCTTGCAATGAACGAACCTGGTCCACTAAATAGGATTTTTTGCTACATATTTTTTCGTCTCTTTCTTATTTTTGGTCCACAAGTTTTGTTTATTATCTCTCTTGAAGTAGTAATTGGTACAGAAGAAAACTACCACAATTATATGATTGAACAGACATAACTACATAGAATAATTTTTTTTAATCAAAATGTCATTAAAAAAAATCATTTAAAACAATCAATTAACCATAATACATGTATAAAAAACAATTCTTTAATTACAATATTAAATAGATAAGTTGTGTTAAATAGACCACTTGTGTAAGTACCTTAATATTCCTATCAATACACATTAGGTCTGGGGAGTGTGCAAAGTATGAGGTGTTTTTTTTTTTTTGATTGAATCCTAATTTGTATGAATACAGTTATTTTTTTTGAAACTATTTTTTTTTAGAAAAGTAGTCGGTTTTTTTAACATAAGGTAATTTTTTTATATGGATCGGGATATTTTTAAAATATCTCATATTTATTCATTTATTTTTTATGATTAAAAAAACATTTAAAATAAAAAAAAATATACATTTAATATTATTTAATACTGTAATCACTATATACCAACTCCTAAATTAAATATCAGAATAATATCTTTTGTAAATATTTTCATCTTCAAGATAGAAGATCACAACTGAAAACTAGAACCATCAGCAACTGAAAGAACAAATTTAATATTATATTTATATATATTGTTGTATGCTAGATCTCAGTAAGATCACAATTAGATTTGGATCTTGTTATAGACTTACGTGTACAAATGCTGCTCACTTTTTTTAAGCATTTCAACCCAAAACAAGTTTCGAACACCTTTTTTCTTTCCAAAATTGTTTCAGTTTCACAATTACAAATTTAAAGCAAAATTAAAGTTCTAAAGTAAACTGTGTCAGCATTGGGATTCAAATTTAAATGACACAACATGCAAAGAAGAATCAAGCTTTTATTAACAAGGGAGTATCGATGGCATTTTTTTTATCAGCAAGTGTATCAAATAACAATAAAATGACAGTGTTATCGAATATTGATCCCATGTATCATTAAGAGAATACTAAATCATCCAAGAAAACTACTACTAAGGATTATATATATAGCTGAAGATAAAACAAAGCTATCAACATTTTATAGTACTACTGAAGCTGTGGAATCAAGTGGCTAAATCTTAAAGTCAACTTCATTACATGTCTGCATATAGTTACTAAATATAATATAATGGAAGAATTAGAGAAAGAAGTTTTTTTCAAAAAAAATATCATGAAAATAATTTTGAATTCTAAAATTAAAAATAAAAATCTTTGCATTTAATTTATATACTAATTTAAAAACTATTTTATAAGTTTTTATTAGTAATAGAAATTATTTTAAATACAGATAAATTTTTAGTATCCAAAATAATATCTAGTTTAATCAATATATTAAATAATTATTTTTTATTTTAAATTTAATTATTATTTAATAATTATTTTTATAGCATTTATGCTTGAACATGTCTTTTAAATTGTTTAATTTGAGAAAACATTTTTTTACTTATAAAGTGTAATTTAATTTTCATTTTTAAGTATTTATATATAAAATAGTCGTATACACAAATTTAAAAATAAAGTTGAAACTAAAACATTGTAATATTTTTTTTCAATTTAAAATAAAATAAAAAGGTTTTTCAAAGCAAATTTAACACATCTAGTTTTCGTGCGATTCCTGATAACAAACCAAAATTAAAAATTTAAGTAGCTACATATGCAAGGCCATCAAAAATAATTTAGGATAATGATTAGATTGATATATTTTTTATGAGCAAATAGATAACGATTGATCATTATTTAATAATTATTGTGTTTAAAAGAATAGTTTTTCTATAAGATATTTAATATACTTTAAAAAGAGAATAATAATTATAATAATAATAGTAATAATAATAATCTTAACAATATATAAAAGATATAACGAAGATTCTTCGAAATTTTGTCATTTTATCATTATTGCTTGGTACAAAGTTGTTGTTAGAAGTGGAGTAGTTTTGAATCAGATTGTCATTAATTTCACTTGCTAGGTTCAAAATAGTTTTTTTTTCAACAATAAATAAATTAAATGAAAGTGAGACATTTTAGGAGTGTCTCAACTCTTATACATAAAAGTCCAAGGTCAGCCTCTTACATTTCACACAGCTAGCCAAACCAAACTACAAAATAATCGTATACAAAGAATGCATAAAAACAACATTTGTATAGCTCCATAGACTCTTGTCAACATCTTGAAACTTTGGAAAAATAGAACAAACAACCATATACAACACTGCATAGTATTAAATATTATGGAAATTATATTTTTATATATTCATTCAACGCATGTCTACTGTTTGTATACAATCAAATTGGAGAGATATGCTTCATATATTTCGCTACTCCATATGTTAAGCCTATCTATCAACAATTAAACTATTGTCTTATTTCTATATACATCTATATGGAAAATATAATAACTCCAATACATAGTATAATCAAAACACCATATAACACAGGCCTCAAGAACTAGTCTTTCCTCCCTTATGTTGCACAAACCCAAATGAAAACTATGCACAAATAATCAACATTGCTATATATAGTTTATTCTCTGCATAGAGAGATAAACGAATGATTCCTTTTCCTAACCAAATCTCTAAATCTTCTTCAGCTATGCAAGATGAACAAATATACCTCTCCGACCTAGAAGTAATATTACTAACAACAACCACAAACTCTTCTCCTTGTACTATCAATTTTAATGTTTTGAAAAAAAGAAAGCATTGTTATACATCATATATTATATGTAAATTTACAAAGTGAAATCATCCCTCCATTAATTCAACTCCTTACTCCTATATTTGTATTGGCGGACTGAATTTTGGGTTATAACTGTTGAACAAGGTTCTTTGATGCTTCCAAATTTACTTTGAAGACTTGAAAAATTTGTTGTTGTGTTTGTGTGTGTTAGTAGATTTTGAGTTGTCAATTCACATCTATTATTGATCCAAGTTCACTTGATTATTAATCTTTTTTGAAAGAAGTGTTTTCTAAAAATCTATGTGAATTTTAGTTAGTTGTTTCGTGCTTTCAATCAGTTGAAAAATTTGTTGTTCAAAGTTTGGTGACTACAACAATTTATTCGTCTAGTTGATTTGTCATGGCAACCAATTGAATTGCACTTATTGTTTTTTAAAGGTTTTGAAAAAGTTTGGTTTTCATTTGTATTTTCTGTGTGGCAAAAACAGTTTTGTTATTTCGATAAAAAAAATTGGTTGTTTTATGTGAAATCTTTAACAAAAAGAATTCAATCAGTTCTTTTTAAAATCAATCAATTGTTTTTCTAATAGAATTCTGTTATGAATTTCAAACTGTTTTTAAAGGTTTCTAACTGCTTTCAATTAATGATCTAACAGTTTTAACCACTTTTTAAAGTCTATATAAAGACTCTTATGTGATCTTTTTAAAAAGCTAAGAAAGAAAGTTTTTTCAAAAACATTTTCAAGAGAAGATCAAGAGCTTTTGGATAATTGCTTGTGTCTGAAGTAGGATCTGAGTTTTCTATTTAATTGTTCTACTGGTTTGTAAAGCCCAAGTTTATTCTATTTCCTTCTTTGAATATTATAATTATGTGTAACTCAATTTCAAAAAGGGATTCTGGAAACTGTGGTGTTGCTAAGAAGTATTGTGTGTTCTTGAGGGGTTCAAGATCAACATTTTGTGTGTGTATTTTGTAATCTAGTTTTGATTGCATAATAAATTCTCAGTGGTTAGCTGAGGACTGTATGTAACTCTTGGTTAAAAGTGAACTAGTATAAATCTCTCTCTATGAATCTCTCTTTCTCTACTTTGATATAATGCTTTATATTCTATTGCATTAAACCTTCAATTGTTTCGATAAAACATCTGATTGATTTTTCATAAACAACTATTAATATGCTAATTCATCCAGTTGAACAAAAACTCAATCGATTGATTTTACAGATCTTTTCACTCTACTTCCAATCTTTGTGAAAATCTTGTGAAAACAATTCACCATCTCTCTTGTTTTGACCATACATTCTAACAATTGGCATCAAGAGTTGAGTTCTTGAAAATTACTCAAGTTTCGATCCTAAATCTTTTTGAAAATGGCTGAAAAACTACTCTTTGGGGAGGGTGCTTCTACAAACAAACCACCTTTATTTTATGGGTTGAACTATGAATTTTTGAAGGTAAGAATGAATTTTTTTGTTGAGTCAATTGATAGAGTAATTTGGGATGCTATTACAAATATTCCTTTTATTCCTAAGATTGAAAAAGATAAAGTTTTCATCGACCCCACTTGCTTGACCATACATTCTAACAATAACCCCACTTGTATTTTCTCTACCAGCCCCAAAATAAATTTCTACACCATTTCAAAAAACAATAACCACTCTTACAATTCAAATTTTGTTACTTACCTCCTAACCTCTTTTCCTATCAAAGACTATCTCTCCCACCTATAATAAAACCAAACAAACTTCTTGTATTTTGCTTACTCAAATAACCCTTCTAGAAATCCTATTTGAATCTATGGTTATGCTATTACATCATCCCACACCTTCATCTTTTCTTTCTAATGGATTTAAAACATTCCTTAGGTTCTATACACTACTGAGAGTAAGTGAATTCAGCTAAATTTTCTTTACCAGTGATCAAATACCACACCATGAGTTACGCCAAAGTAAAAATCTCAGAGCTATCAACTTTGTTACTCTTAAAAATTATGAGATTTATTTGTTTTCATATTTCTCCAACCATTATGATCCATATAGTCCTCATGCTCTATTCACCTTTTGTGTTGCCCAATCTAGCTTAAATTGTAGAAAATGAGCTCTGACATCCCAATGGTACATTGTTTTCTCCATAATCCACTGACTACACATACACCATACCCTCCATGCTACTTTGCATTTAAAGAAGACATGATTCTCTGTTTTCTCTTCTTCCCTACACATTACACATATATCACTAACCAATTATCGTTAATTCATCAAGTGGAAGCCTTTTCAGTTCTAGTTCATCTGGGTCTCGTGATTTCTAGGTTGTTATTTAATACTTTGGGATTTCAAAATTTGAAGTCCCGTAGAAGTTTGTACTTCGTCTAGGTTTTCATTTGTAATGAAATGCTTCTGGGTGGCTTTTGTAATTACTTGCCTAGTTATTGTTTCGTGTTTTTATGGTCAAGAACGTTTTCCCTAAATAGTGTACAAAAGTTTGATCAATGAATGGAGATCAACAGAAAAAATAAGTTACGAAACTAATGATAAAATAAAAGTTAATATAAAACAAAGACGAGTACAAGGAATGAGAATAAATATCAAAATAGGTATGGGTACATAGACAAGACAAATATGTAGATACTCATCTCTATCCTTATATCTTGTATTCGTACTCATGCCTACTAATACAAAAACAACTGTTAAAATTGGGATAAATTTATACAATATCTACTAAAATGGATTCATCATCTTTAAACACAATCACAACATGATTATTTCGAGTTGGATGAAGAAAGAAATATAAAAAAAACAACTACAGTCTAGATCGCAAAAAATGTAAAAAAAATGAAGTACGTAAAACTGAATTTAAACATTATTAATTGATAAAGTCTGTAACATAACATTCTATAACTTTTACTTTTCTAATCAATGAAAAATGTGCTATATTCAGTAACATTCAACATTACAAATCGACATAGAATTGTATTATAATTGACTTAATATAAATATAAACATTCTACATTTGTTACTCTTGTAATGGGTGTAGAATGCCTCATAATGATATGGTCATCATTTATTTTAAATAGCTTTTTTTATAAGATTTTTTTTTCACCGGTGAAAATTTAAAATTAATATATTTTCCTTGTAAATTTTTTAAGATAAATAAATGAAGTTGATATATCTTATTTTGTTGAAGTATATATCATGTTGATATTTATGATATCTACCTTACAAAAAATAATATTAGAAATTAATATGTATATAGATATATAATATTCATATTATACTCACAAATATTGGAAAACTATAAATAGTTTTAAAACGAATATTCTTTAGGTTATGCTGTTGGAAAAAAAGTAAAAAACTATTTTTCTTTTTTTTTTATAATTATTGTTAGGAGAGCAAAATAAAAATAATATCTCTTAAAATTAAAATTAATTTATAATTTTTTTTACCTGATTTTTAAAATTTAATTTGTAATTTATGTATAAATTACAATTCAAACTTAGGAAAAATATAATGTATTTTATTAATTTGAAAACATATTTACGGATAAATTGGTCTAAACAAAAGAAACAGTGAGCTTCAGAAGTAGGAGGCAATCCACGTATGTATTATTCGGAAACTATAGTATGCTTTTAGAACTTAGAACTATAGTATCTCTATGGTCCCAGCAAAAGTTCCATTTTAAAAAAATTAGAAAGTAATAATTTTTCTTATATGATGTAATGATGAATAAATGCGACAAAAATAAGTGGAAAATCCTTAATATAAACGAAATAAAGAAAAAAAAAAAACCTTAAAATCGTAATCAACGAAGTCAAAAGATACGCACGCGGTTGAGAAAACATGCGCTGAAGATCTAAGCACCAAAAGCGACCTTCAAAAATAGAGGATCATATTAGCTGTTTTGTTACTTTCACAGGAATAACATTCTAAATCATTCAAACATTTTTTTCAAATTATGATTCCGTGTCATGAATTTGGTTCTCACAACATCATAGGATAGGTCTAGTACCATATTAACTTAGTTTTTAGGTGTATATTGCGTGGGAAAACTATTACCATATGTTATCATATCTTAACATATAACCAAAGAAATGTTTTTTTTATCAAAGAATAAATTTAATAAAAATATGTATTTTATGGATTTCCAACACTACTACATTAAAAAAAAAAACTATATGACTCAACCTAAAAAATAATAATTTCCAATCCTAATTTAGGAATAAGAAGAACAAATAAGCTTACATAACTTAGGACATAGTACAAATCATTGCATTTAAGAACATTTCAAAGAATTACACAACCATGCATTTAACAACATTCGAAAAAGCATGATTGAAAAGAACAAATCGGGATAAAACCATGAAAGGTTAATGAAGTAGTGCATATTGATAGACTATACCTCTTGTAAGGACCCTTAATGTTTAACATCCAAAACAAAGGAGCAACAAACTCCCTAATCAAAAGACCTCAACAACAATTGCTAAAACTTAATAGGAAACACATGCATGTAACAATAAAACTTAAAACCCCAACTTGTGAACTGAGTGAACTTAGTCTAGTTCAGAGCTCTAATCTTTCCAAAATTTATGACCTTCAGAGAGAAACCAATTGAGATCTGCTCCAACATTGCAACCGAACCCAGTGATACAGCCTTCTCTAGCCCACCCATCATGAAATAGGCCTATTATTATTCCAGAGAGCACTTACGCACACTAGACCCATACCAAACAACTAAAAGTAGTTCTTTCTAGTCTCCCCTTACTACTTCACTCCTTCTTCAGAACTTCATCACTGCATTCTCCTTCTAATGAAACTCTGGTCTTTAACAACAATCCTCTCATTCAAGCTCTGTTATAGATTCACAGGACCTTCAAGCACAACATGATCAACATTTAGTAATTAAGGCTTTAACCACGAATAATTTGATTTCCTGAGACATGAGTGATCATTGTACGTAAGGACTTATTCACAGTGTATTGCGTAAGTCCCTTAGGATACAACATGAACTTTTTGGAAAAAACCTGAGGATTAGACCTAGCAAGGAACTCTTATAGAGTAAGAATTCAAGACTACGTAAATAGAGAAAAAGAGAAAGAAAAATAAGAAGTGAGAAGAGGAAGAGGTAGTGAGTAAGTTGTCTTGGATGTGGATGAAATCCTTGTTCGTATAGGGAGAAGAACCAAAAAATTTGTCACAGCTTCACAACAATCTCAGTGTGTTTCCCATTTCAGCATCTCAACTCCCAAGAAGAACGGAGGAGATCGTGGAGTGAACAAGACTCGCGTGCAGATGATCCAACCTGATACAAACCATCTTGACAAACAAATGACTAAGGATACAACAGATACTTCACAGTTAAGTCAGTCATCTCAACATCCAAGACAAGACCCAACCAAACTTCAAAAGGACCTCAGCAGAAGAAGAACTAGACATAGACCAGAGCATCAAATGTTCTTTCTTCTGGTCTTTTTAAAAGACAAGTTTATATAAATAAATTGGGCTCACTATGGGAGTCCAAATAGAAGAATAAGCTGGAGTAAGGTGTGCTTAGTAATTTGAGTAGGGTGTGCTTAGTAACTAATTCCTATTGTAACTAATTATTTTGGTCTCTAAAAATTGGTTTCTATTTCATGATTTTCTTGTAGTGAACTTTATATAAATTGTTAGTGACTTATATTTCATCTAAAAAACTAATTAGTGCAAATAAACATTATAGATTTATGTATTTTTCCTTAGGCTTCATAGAATTAAAGTTATTTTAGATAAATAAATGTTGTTTAAACTAAATTATACTTTGTAATATTAATTGTTTGAATTTGTTTTTAAACTCTTCTACCACGTCTGCTTTTCACGAGAAACAGCTGTAGATTGTTTCTAAAAGATTATTTTTTTCTATTTCTACCTTTTTTTAACATAAATTTACTCAAACATATTAAAAATCATAATAAGTGATTATTTTATTAAAAAACATAATTTAAATTAACATATCCTATATATCGTCATTTAAAGTAGTAGGTGTTTCTGCACTTCAGATGGACTAATTGGTGTAAGTCACCTAACTAGAATAACTTGCTATTTTCCATTAATAATAATAATAATACACAAGCAAAAATTAGAAAATATTTGAATAATAAAGTTCCACTACAGTATCCTAATTTGTTTTTTTTATATAGTATTTTTCATGTAATAAAAATAATATCTAACATGAAGTTTTATATATAAAAAAAAAAATCAACTACAGTATTTATAGATATTATTTGGCTTTTATTACCCACATCTTTTACTTACAAATAAAGGTTGTAGGTAGATGTTAATGAATGTTAGTAAAGCACGTTATAAACCGTAGAAAACACATTTATAATGATAGATAAATGTAGTACAAGTAAAAAAAAAAATTCCGTAAATCAAAGTACAACATATATAGCATAACATTATTAACATAACGTTACTTCATACTAATTCATTCACTATACCTTATACATGTCCCATATATGTACAAAAATATGTAAGTTTTTTTAAAAATATATGATCTTCTTTAAGTAATTACATCAAAACGGTTTTACTGAAGTCATTAATTAAATTAAAATTAAGAATTGAAATTTTGTATATAAAGAAATGTTTTGAAAAATCATAACAAGTTGCTATCTGTTATGCATGGCATAGGGAGAAAATAAGTCAAAAGGTAGGCACGCTGAGAAAACATGAATTCAAGTTGCAAACACATCAAAAGCTTCACTCGGTAGGGAAGAAAATTGTATAATATAAAACAAAAAATAGTTGGATATAAGGGTGCAAATGTGAATTTAATAATTACTATTTAATAACCTGTTTTCTAACGTGAGACCTCATATTTTATATTTTTAGACAAAACTTCTAATTAAGGACACATTTTTTTTTTCCAATGAAAACTTCACGATCAACAATTTATGTCCAAATATAGTTTTTAACAATAATTATTTTTGATTTATCTTGAGATGCAGAAGAAGACATATGAAGAGAATATTTCTGGTAACACTTGACTTTTCTTTTTTCGACTGTAGGAATGTGACATGCATACGTCCGACCTCGTGACTCTTCCAATAACCGAATATTATTAACTGAATATTGTGTCAAAAAAAAACAGAGTTTGAGTTCCCATGTATAATTTGTGTCATTGTCATATGATTTGAATATCAATAAATCCAGCACACTCATTTGTATTTTATATATACTGCGTTTTCCATTTTTTCACATCTCTTCTCACCGACCTTCTCAGTTTATTAGGAGTTTTTATAAATATTTTTTTTACAAATTAAATTCAAATGTTTTAGAAAGGTATTTACGATTTATAATTATTTTATCGATAAATAATAAATAAATAAATATAAAACACTTGAAAGATACTATAATCCTATTAAAAAAAAGTCTAACAAAAATAATTTTCAACCAAGCATACAAGATCTAAGAGAATTATATATTCTCAACATCATCAGAAAAGTTCTCTCCATATTATGCTCCACAAATAACTATATTAAAGACCACCTCTTAAAAAGTCTTATTTCAAATATAACTAGTTTGCTTTCACAATCTTATACAATACATATATATTTTATAGTATAAAAAACACAAACTACAAAATATATGTTTACAATATTCAATCATATTAAGACCACTAAAATGTTTAAACTTTTCGAAAACTCGGACACAACTTCCACTTAACCCATTCATAAAAAGAATATCATGATATTGAATTGCACAATTTTACAAAAGTAACGGCAAGGTTTAACATCTTGCACTCGAGATCAGATCATCAATTCGTGCCTTTCCAGTCATGTAGTGTGAGGTGGATTACTAACAATGTACAATTTACAATCAAATTTGTAACACCTCATAAAATACATATAACTATTATAATACAAGTTCTACCGATTTTTATACTTGAAGTTTTTCAAAATATTTCTATTACAAGATTATGACTTATAGAAATACAAATATTAACAATATAAGGTTTAAAACTACATCCTAAAACCGTTCAGACCCTTTGACACCTGTATGGTCATTTATTTGTGTACATATGACCGTCATTATCGCAGTTCACAATTCAACAAGAAAAGCAAAAATTATAACTACCTTCAAAATAAATACGAAACAAATATTCCATGTAGATAATATTTAAATGTTATTACTTCTATTACCTAAATCTTTAATAAAAATAATTTCCTAATATAAAATTAAAATATTAAACGATTAAAATTATGAATTGAAAATTTAGGGGCAAAACCTTAATCATGCAACTAAATCCCGTCCAAAATTTAAAGAAACTGATATAAGAGAATTTTTATAGTTATATATATATATATATATAAAAGTTATTTTTTATTTCTGAAATATTTTTTATATTAAAAATATTTGTGAGAAATCTATCCCGATAAATTTTAGAATGTTTTAGATAAATTTCTCCATAATAACTTCTAAAAGAAAAAATGGAAATAAAATTTTCTATAATATATGTACAAATTAATTTTTTTAAATATACCATATAAGATAATCTTTATAAATTACTTTATTTCATCAACTAATTTTAGTTTATAGAAAAAATATTTTTTCTAAAATTTATTATAAAATATTTATCTAAATCAATATATATATATATATATATTATCTTTTACTAATTTTCCTAAAAATTAGTGCTCATATATCATATATATTTCTTGTTAGAAAAATTATGTAAATTAATTTTATAATGTGATTCATATGAGATAGATTTTGGACTTTAAATAAAAGGTAATAAAATAAAGGTTCATTGGTTAATGTGAGAATATATATATATATATATATATATATATATATATATATATATATATATATATTTTTT
>Ga0123342_1005929_pt1 | contig 17304 bp, 4 predicted proteins | sample Turbeawhitnodule_FD_89960 | JGI IMG/M metagenome (GOLD analysis project Ga0123342, IMG submission 89960) | Root nodule microbial communities of legume samples collected from Mexico - Turtle bean Mexico white nodule | ecosystem: Host-associated > Plants > Roots > Nodule | place: Mexico: Nepantla... | reverse complement strand
TATAAATCTCTGTGTGCATTTTCTCTATCCCTTAACTCTTTAAATTCAGTTTTTATATTTGTAAACTGGTATAAACAACCGATTGTTTCTGCGAAACAACCGATTGTTTTTCTGGTGCTGTGCCTTTTGCTTTGTGTTTTGAAAAACTGATTTCTTAATCAAGATATTCTCGAAGTAATTTCATTTAGGGCTTAAAAGTTTTCGAAAAACATCTTTAAACCATTCACCCCCCCTCTAGTTTAAAGCCATACATTCTAACAAAGTCAACCAAGTCAAACAGTTTCAAACCCTTTTCAAAAACCTTTAAGTGATAAACAACCGATAGAAACGACTAAACAATTGGTTGTTTTTCCACTTCTTCACAAAACAATTTTTTTTTCAAAAAGGTTTTGATTCCAAATTGTTTTAGATTCAAACAAATAGTGAATTACACATCATTCCACCCAAAACCCACTCACACACTCAACAACTCCAACCTTCCATCAAACATCATGAATTTGAAGACATCAAAGCTTCAAGATCATCCTTGATCAACATACTATTCCTTCATAATCAAACCCTACACATGATAACTCCTACATAGTTAAGCTTGAAGTTTTGATTCAACAAAACAAAGACATTGATTCCAATAATGAGACAATAAAAAAACACACAAAAATGTATATAAAGTTGAAATGGGTAATTATGCAAAACATGCGATCAATCTCACATGGATCAAAACATTTGTAACAACTACTTAACAATGATAAATGACAACAAAATCTCTTAAATATGTTGACAAAAATTCCACAAGTCACCTCCTAAAGAAAAATTCAAACCTTTTCAAAAAATGGAGTTGACCATCAGTAAAAAAAATCATTAAATAGTAACCAAAAGCTAATATTTTCACCAAAAGGTGATCACCCAACCTAAAATGTTTAGAGAAACTAAACATTTAGTGGCCCACCAAATTTATAAGCTAATATCTACAATATGTGAATGTTGTAGTAGTTTCCATGCACGTTGAGCATGAGAAAAGGCATAGATAGAGTAATTTAAAAAATTTGTATCAAATAAGAGAACTTAACACTAAACATTATAAAGTTAACACGTGACTCCTTAATCCTTTTACATATATATTGTATGCTCCAAGAGTGCATTATTCACTACAAGCAAATAATCACATTGAAACTAATTTTAGAGACCAAAATAATTAGTTACTATGAGACTAAATTATAGATCATTTTAGAGACTAAAAACATTATTGATATCTAAAGTAGTTTCTATTGTTAATAAAATTTATAAAATATTTTCTAAATTAGTATCTAACCATTAACTACCAATGTTTTATCTATTAATATTTTAGAATATAAATTAGTCTCTAAAAAATTATTTGAAACCAATTTAGAATCTAAAATATTAATAGTTGAAATCCTGATAACTAATTTAGATACCAACTTAACAAGAAAAATCACTTTAGATACAAAATATTTTTTAGTTTTTAAAATAATATCTAATTTAATTAATATAATGGCTAATTATTTTTGTCTCTAATTTTGATTAGTATTTAATAAATTTCTTGATAATCAAATCCTACACATGATAACTCACACATATTAAGCTTAAAGATTTTATTCAACAAAATAAGGACATTGGTTCCAATAATGAGACAATAAAAAAAAACACAATAAATATAAAATTGACATATATGGGTAATTACGCAAAACATGCAATCAATCTCACATAGATCAAACACACATGTCACAACTACTTAACGACAAAATCTCTTAAATATGTTGCCAAAAATTCTATGAGTTATCTTATCTTCTAAAGAAAAACTCAAATCTTTTCGAGAAATGAAGCTGATCATGTCTTCTTCCACATAGAATGTGAGTGTTTGAAAATAGATACAACCTTAAGGAATCACTTAAATATATCACTTGGTGCTTAGACGAATTGAATATTAAAAATATAATACTTTTTGTTCTTAGGATAAATATAAAGTCAAATCACATCCTAATTATCATGTTTTTAAATAAGTCGTAATTATATATTTTTAAAATATAATTGATGTTCATTTTTACTATATAATTTTCAAAATTTAATTCATAATGAATTTATTTAGTTTCTATAAAATGAATGTAAATTTAGTTTTTATATATATATTTAATATTATTGGAGATCCCACATCGACTAGAGATTAGAGTATGTCATAGAATATAAGTGGGTGCAAACCTTATCTCCTTGAGTCGATTTTATGAGGTTGAGTTAGGCTTATAATCCACCTTCTTAACATGGTATCAGAATCATTTTGAGCATATCTAGAAATTAGTTTATAGTCCACTTTTTAACAAATATATGTAAAATTATAATCATTAATATAGATTTTATAGAATGTATTAATTTCGAATTTGGTGAAATAAACTATTTTGAATTGGAGAAATAATATTTGTTTTATTTTATTTTTAAAATATTATATTTTGAAATTGGACTGCAATAAATGTTATCTAGATTGACCATGTAAATTTTCACTGAACACTAAATGGTTAAAATATAATTTTCGAATTTTCCAATAAGTAAAGACGAACTGTTAAAAAGAATATTTTTATAAAAAAATAAAGATAAAACTAAAATTCCTTATTATTTCGGAAATGAAAAATAGATATAAGTCAAACTAATTTAGACCAACGGAATTAGTGAGTTGGGATCCATTCAGCGACGAACACGTGTAAAGCGAATGTCAGTAGCCAATGGCGTTTTAGTAATTTCAGCGGGAACATAGTGGTGTTTTCGGTATTTCCTCACGCGTATGTGTTTTCTGTTTCTCCTTTTGCATAATCAAAGTCTCGGAAACACACTCTTGCACGGAGAATATTATATATGAGAGAGAAAGAAGAGAGTGTACATGTGGAACCTTCACCATGCTACGTCAATGGCGGTTAGGGTTTCCTGTTGATCCCCCAAGCTCGATTCCCTTGCTATAGTTCTTATCTCCTTTCAAGCTACTTTCCTCCTCCAAACCCTAATTTGAACCCCAAAATTCAGTATCTCTTTTTTTTTTTTTTTTGCTTTGAAATTTTTAGCTCTGCCTGCAATGGGCGCCCCGGAGAAATCGCAGACAAACGCTAATTCGATGCAGGCAAGTGTGCTTTATGTGTAGTTGAAAGCTTCTAGGCTTTATCCTCGAGTTTTAGTGGATGGAATTGCATTTTGCTTTTTCTATTCGACGTGTTCATAGTTCCCGTGTTGATTTGTTTTTATTGATGAATTGGTGAACGTGGGAGTAAGTATTACTGCTTGTGTATTCAGTTGGAGCGGTTCACTGTGTATCTTTAGTTATCACTCAGTTAGTGTTATGCTTTATGCAATGCTTTACTTGGTTGATATTTTTAGAAACATGAAAGGCAACGAAGTGGAGGATAGTGCTCATGCTTGAATACGCATTTTATGTTGTATCTTGTTGGTGTGATATACTATTAATTGTTTTGATTTCCCCCTTTTTTTTTTAAATTTTAGAAAGAGTTTTCATTCGAAGATTGTTTATAGTATCAAGTATCAACTTATATGGTATGTTAGGAGATAATAAAAAGTAGGATTTCCGACATAACGGCTGTGATGTGATAGTCAAGGCCCTTTATTAATTCGTGATTGGATTTGGATGATTAGTTGATAATAGGTTTGCTGACGAGTGCTTATATGGAGCACTGTATAAGGGAATAAGAATAGGTGTGTCAAATAAAATGCTAAGCATTTATAATGCTTTGAATTAAAAAAATATTTAACATTTTCATATCTAAATAATTAGTAAAATTTAGTATTGTATATTAAATGTTCTTTCATCTTTTATATTAAATTTAATAGGTCACAAAAATTGATAGTGTTAAGGATTTATGGAATGAGGGTGGATAAAAAGTATTCTCAAAGTTAAGGAAAAAGGTGAAGATTACTCGTGGTGGTTTAGGGTTGTGTTTACACTTTCTTTTACCTTGTGGTTATGATTTATGATAGAATTATACTATATAATTGAGTGTAAACGACATCTTACAAGCTGATTTTGATAGTTAGTTAGGTATAAAGTACACTTTCTAAGATGATATTAGTGCCAATCAAATCCTATCTCAGCAAGAGTTGTTGAGTCTATCGTACCACCCCCTATAGGTTCTACTTTTATTCCTATGTTTGAGCATGAGGTGGCCAACGCATTAACTACTGATATGACCAAATTATAATATATAAATGGGTGCAAATAACATCTTATAAGTCGATTTTGTAAAATTGGGTTAAACTTAAAGTTTACTTTCTAAGATGATATTAGAGCCCATCAAACCCTATCCTAGCAAGGGTTGTTGGACTTATTGTGCCACCCGCCATCGGTTACCTTTGTATTTCCATGTTTGAGTTAGTCCTCGACATAAAGAGGTGTGTTGGAGATTCCACATCCACTAGAAATGTCATTATATATTATCTTATAAGATGATTTTATGAGTTTAGTTAGATTTAAATTCATTTTCTAAGGAAAATGATTTGGTATTACAACCCACCCCCTCCATATTGTGTACCACCAGAAATAGGCTGGCATCGAACATGGAAAGTTGTTGGTATGTCACGTCAGGATGCAATGCCCTAGTTCCTGTTCCAATTTTTATGCTCTCTTGATGCAGTTACACTCTTTGCTTGCCCGCTGTAGTCATTAATCAAGTGATAATAGGGCTGGAGCAGAGTGTTGTGGCACCCTGCTGCTTCTCCAACTACAAGGGCAGTTGTGTTGCTCCTGTCTGTTGGCACATTTTGCACCCAAAATTTGTAGTGGGCATTACTGTCCAGAAATGACAAAAGTCAAGCTTGGCCCTGAAAGCCAGCCTTTTTCAGGGATTTTTGGAGGCCCAACTTGAAAAATTCCCATCTTAAATCTGATGCATTTTCTGTTTTTATCACTTGTTTCTCTTCTGTCATCTCTACTTTTTTGCCATAGCTCCGCGACTTCTTCCTCTGTTCTGCAACTTCTGCTTCTCAACTCCTCTGTTCTAATTCTGCCATGTGCAGCACTCACTGCTGATCTTCTGGTGAGTTTTCAGATTTCTAAAGGTTGGTTCTTCATTTCCAGTGCCTACCCATCAATTTTGGCAAGTTTTCTCTCCAATATCGGGCATGTTCAAAGACCCATGTCTCTTCTCTGTCTCATCCTCAATCTTTGCAAATAAGACTAAATGATTGCAACTCAAAGACGCATCACTCTTTCTTCTCTGTTTTTGCTTTTAGCACATATACAACTATATAATACTATTTAGGGTTCAAATGGAGGCCATCCTACTATAGTGTTACTGGGGGCAGCCACACTGCACTGTTATTTACTATTGACTACTATGGCTCTTGGCAGTCACATTAATATTAAGCATTTATCCTTAACCATCTTAATTGGGAGTTAGAAATTACATATCATAAACTCATAATACAATTTTTTGCACAAAAAATAATTGAGTATTTTTTTAGTTTTTCCATCATGCCCTTCTAAAAGGATAAGAGAATCAAGTTGATTTAAGGGCCCTTTTAGCACAAAAAGGAAGTTGTGAAGAAGTTGCTTATTTGGAACATGGAGCTTTTTTACCACATTTTCTTGGATTAATATTGTATTATATTCATTATAATAAGCAGCCAAATTAAATGAATAGCGTTTTAGGAAAGTTTTACCAAGCTTATCTACATTTTAGTCATCTGATTCAACTTTGACTTGTTCACTACTTGTATTTTACCTATCCAATTTCAACAAAAGGCCTTCTTTCACATGGTGTGATCAGCTGCTCTGAACAAAGGATGGCACTGTGTTATGTCATAAACCATGTCTTAAAATTCTCCCTTTAGATCATCTCCACTATTTTTAATGCTTTCATTTGATGGCATGCCGTTGTCTTATGTCATAAATCAAGTGGTCATAAAGGTCATTAGATCTAAGTTACTTTTACTGATTTCACTTGCTGTTTTTGTAGTCCTCTTCTTCCTACAGTTTTTGCAGTATGCTATATATGATCAACTCCTTATTGGTGTGTTTATTTGTCTATTGTTGAGACGTTACATCAACTAGAGATATAACCAAATTATAATATTACTGTACTGTGTATTTTCTGTTTGTATTTCTTCCAATTTTACTTCTTCTACACTAGTCAAGAGAAAATGAAAATTAAAGCCATTCTCGTTTTAGTTTATTTGTTGAAGCCTTTTCTATTGTGATTTTCCTTGCTGATGCTGCTTGGTTTACACTGCTTCCACTTGTACCTCCATAATATGTTTTAATGAAAAGGGAAAATGAAAGAAAAATATGGCTTTGAATTCTGACTTGATACAATATGGACATTTGGAGAAGTTACTAGGAATTGTTTTCAATCTCGATATCTTGAATGGTCAAGATGTTTACACTGACTCTTTACTCAAGTATTTCTTATTGGATTTCAGCGTGTCAAGGTCTATCGTCTGAATGGTGATGGGAAATGGGATGACCAAGGCACTGGGCATGTCACTGTTGATTATTTGGAGGTTTGCACACTTTTTGATAAAAGCTTTCACTTGTTACTAACATTTATATTGCATATATGAGCACTTCTCTATATTGTATGCTTGACTTCCACTTTATATCTGGTTATGTGTATGGTCAGAGGCTTTTGTCTTTGCATTTTATTAAGATAATAATTTATAATATGTAGTTTCCTCAATGATTGGTGACAGTGATGGGAATTAATGTCTTACCATATCTGATAACAATACCATTATATCCTCATCTTCCTAGTGCATAAAGATTCAATTTAGAGTTGACAACACAATATGATGTTAAACAGAAATAGGTGGTTGATTGATCTAAATTTTTTTTATTCCAATGAATGATGCATCAGCGATCAGAAGATCTGGGTTTATTTGTTTATGATGAAGAAGACAATGAAAACATACTTTTGCATCGCATCTCTCCTGATGATATTTACAGGAAACAAGAAGGTAATGACTAGTAGTGCACCATTTGCTCTTGAAGCCTATCAAGGTTCACTGTGTTTATCAGTTTGACTGTGGACACTATTTTGTCTTGCAGATACAATTATTTCATGGAGAGATCCAGAATATGCTACTGAACTGGCACTTAGCTTTCAAGTACCTGGTGGTTGCTCTTACATATGGTAGCAAATAACTATTAAAATTGAAATACTTCACATCTTTCTGTATGTTTTTTCTTTCTGCTATGGAACTGATCTTGATTCATATGCTTGTTTTATTCAGGGACCACATTTGCAATGTGCAAAGGAATATGCATTTTAATACTTTAAATAGTAAGTAATGAAAAATTTGAATCTTATTATTCTCTCTTAGTACTGGAGGTTGTTTACATTTTTTATCTACTAAATATCTCATTAACCTTTTCAATTATTGATTTTTTTAATACTTTTTAATTTTTGTTTTTTATTTTATTGTTAACTATTATTAATGAAAATTTAATTCTTAGGAGTTGTTTTTTGCTTCTGCTACTATAATAATATATATACTTTTTTGTTTTAGTGATTTATTTATCTGATGTGCTGATTCTTAATTTTAAATAATTACTGCTTTACCATTTAAGTGCCATTTGGTGCTGTATTTAGAATTCATATGATATGACTGTATTGGTCCTGGAGCTGAGTTGATGCTACCATTATTTTGGGTGTAGATTGCTGCAGCTTTTGTATATATTTTATGAAAAACTGTCATGTTTTAATATTTGTAGGCATGGCATGACTATTTCAATAAATTTAAGCCGATGTCTTAGTGTTCCTGTGTTAAATATCAAAATTTCATCTAAATTTTAACTTATATCAGGGTAAAGATAAAAAGGAGGGAGAAACAATTATATTGCCATTTGGTCTTACTGTTTACTGTGTATTTCAGGTGAGGCATTTCATAGTGTGAACAGTGAGTCAAGGGACTTGCCCACAGTTGAATTGTCATCGCTTCCTTTGATTCTTAAGGTTTGAATGAAAGTACTTGTTTCAGTTGATTTACAGCCTTCGTTTATTTAATTGAAATTCATCAATCCATGCAAGTTTTTGATTTACTTTTTGGAACCATTTTGCTGTGAAATTATCATTAGTTTATGGAATTACCACCAACAATATAACAAATTAAATCCCACATTCTGATAAATCATTAATAAATAGACTCAAACAGTGGATTCACTACTATTTATTTTTCTTCAGTAGTGTTCCTTATCACTTATACTGAAATTTTATTAGCTGAACCTATCCTACCATCACTGAGCTGTGGTTACGAAAGAAAAGGAGATAATTCTCCTCCAAGGATTTTCCTTCTACAGTGTGCTGCCTGCCCAATTCACAAATAACAAAAATTGAACGAATCCTTCTACCTTTGTTCCCTCTATTTATACAGGTTAACTTCTCTAACTAACTAACTATTCTAACTAAGCCAACTAAATATCTCTTCCCTTATATCTAATTTCTAGCACAAAGTCCAATGCTGATCATCATTAGACCACCAACCTGGTCCATAAGCCAAATTAAAGATTGTTTGTCAACTAGATGTTAATAAACTATCCTAAACAAAAAAAATGTCAGCCTACAATTATAGAATCTTTGATAAAAAGAATTTATTAAGAAAAAAGGAGAGATACAAGTACAAGAGTATACAAAATCTTCAAAACTATACCCTAAAAAGGAATGTAAGAAACATGTAACAGAGCATGCTAATTCCTTTGTACCTGAACCGATTAGGCACCCTCGTAATTAGAGCTTCATCAGAATATTACAGAGAAGTTTTGCAAACTACACAATCCTAGATGAATTTTGCACTTGTCCAGGGAATTTTTTTAATGACCAAGTAAAATTAAATCAATGAGTCAAAGTCTTTTAACATCTCTATTGGTTTCAAAGCCTCTCAAAATAACACAGGAGCTTCTGGAAATCCTTGAACCATCACCCAAGCTCAAGGAAATAGAAGATCTAAAACAAGCATGACCTTATCAAATGAATTCCAGGGGCTAGCATGCAATTCTTATTCCAATGGATTGACACCCCACTCATTAGAATGCAAATTGTACTTTTGATAGCTGATGGCTATAATGGGGTGGGGACTAGCATGAATTGTCTACTGTATAGATTTTAATGATATTTCACACAATTTATGGTATACTTCAGTTGAATTTTAGTGCAGTGTTATCAAATTATGCTATTCTTTGGATTGTTTAAACTTATCTATCATGCTTCACTGAAGTTACTCTTCTTTTTTTGTTCACAGATGGTGGTTGAGAGTGGAAATACAGATCAATCACGACTTGCGGAACTAATTTTAAGTGATGTAAGATTAATTAAATCACTTGTATATGTATGTGCATACGTTGTCTTCATAGATTAGGCACCTTCATTCTACATGATTTGGGATCACCCAGTAATTAAAGGACTGAAGGATAGGATGGACTAGATGATTATTTTGAGTCATCCATGACTTGTCATTCATGTAACATTCCTAGTTTTTTCTTACTCTAAGTTGAATAAATTTAGATGAAAGTTACCATGGATTATAAATTTTTTGAGTATGTTTTTATTGTTTGTTGGAAGAGAAGTGTACTTTCTGATTTTTCCAAATAAGTTTTCAACATGTATGGTATCGTAGTTGATACTTATGTGATACTGATGCTGGTTATGCTGTTGATTTACTTGCACCATTATATCCTAACATTAATTACTATTTACTAATTCTGATATTGTTTGCAAATTTAGAATGATTATGTAGTCAATCCTGTTTCATTTCCTTCCCCCTTTTTATTATGAGGTTTAATAATCAAAATATGTAAATTCCTTCCATTTTTCCCTTTAGATTTTCCCTTTTTTAATTTGTATTTCCAATGCAGCAAGATTTTTTTGGGAAACTTATGGAAGTATTCAGAGTTTGTGAAGACTTGGAAAATATGGATGGCCTTCACATGATTTTCAAAATAATCAAAGGGATCAGTCAGTATTCACTTTTGTGCCATTTTAATTTTAGTCCCTTTTTGTTGAAATTTGTCATTTTTTATATATATGTTTGTTCTCCTGCAGTTTTGCTTAACAGTACACAAATTTTTGAGCGTTTATTCAGTGATGAGTTAATGATGGACATTATTGGTACCCTTGAGTGTAAGTTCATTAAACACTTTTTTTTCTCAAGCTAGTGAAATGCTTTTTGGTATTTAGACATTCATCCTATTGTGTTTTATGCACTTTTGGGTGTATGTAGTGAACAAACACTAAAAGTGGGTTTTCTTTGAATCTATTGTTATGTCATTTAGATGATCCAAAGGTTCCCCATGTTCAACATCATCGTAAATTCTTAAAGGAGCATGTTATTTTTAAGGAGGTATAGTTTTGTGATCTCATTATTTATTCTATTTTGGGAGAGAATCCAGGTGGTAGGTAGATCTCTTGGTATGCCAGGAAATTTTTACTTCTTTCTCATAGTATTTACCTATTTTCTTTTGTAGGCCATACCTATAAGAAACTCAATTGTATTGTCTAAGATACATCAGACATATAGAGTTGGTTTTTTGAAGGTTTGCTCCTTCTAAGCCTTTTCCTGTTTACTCTATTTATTTGTAATTTGGTTCTTACCTTTTTTTACTGCTTTTAGGATGTTGTTTTGGCTAGAGTTTTGGATGAGGCTACTGTTGCTAATCTTAACTCCATTGTACATGCCAACAATGCCATTGTAAGATTTTCATTTGTATGGAAAGAAGGCTTACATTTAATATAGCGACTGTTATATTTTGCTTTGACTCCTCTGTTATTTTTAGGTTGTTTCTTTATTGAAGGATGACAGCACATTTATCCAGGAGTTGTTTGCTAGGTTAAAATCACCCACCACCTCTTCTGAATCAAAGAAAAATATGGTACGTCTTTTTTTTTTCTCCTGGCCATGACAAATACTACTTAACTATTTCCGGCATGACATTGCTATTTCTTAAGTTGACTTTTCCCCTCCTGGTGGCATAGCTTATTATTTGTGTGTGCAGTCCCATTTGATGAAATTTTACTAAAAGAAGAAACGGAATTCCAGTGTGAGGTTATGCCAATAAATGGTTCCTGTTGTTCTCTACACTTTATTTAGGTCATTATTCTATTAACTATTGATCTTTTATGCTCCCCCTCTTGAATCTGATTTTGTTTCAAAACATTGGAAAATATGCATTTTGTTATTCAAGGTACCACCCTCCATAAACTGTTGTGTTGTTATTCAAGGTACTAGTACGGATAGGGTTTGTGAAACTCATGTAGATAATATCATAATTATCTATTTTTCTGAATCTATGACTTTTTAATAGAGCCTTGGCTAATAACTGACTCCTATCTGACAGCCTGGCAGCTAACTGAATACAGTTCAGTTAGTTACGATGATAGAACAATTTAGAAGTACAGAACATGTATGGACTCTGTAAAGTAGCTGCATTATTTATTCTATAATAGGTAGAGCTACAATCACATCAGGATTTCCTTTAGTTTTGAACTCATATCACTGCACATGCTTTAGAGCTAAACTCAGCCTGATTTAACTGAAGTTCCTGTTCTCCAGTTTCCATATCAGTTGTTGCACTAAATGTGCCATCCCATGATGGGATGTGTTTCTATTAGTTGTACCCTTGTAATATTAGATGTCTTTTTTGATTGGAAATTTTAGAATTGAGAATTGACTGGGCCTAACCAACTTCAAAATCTTCCTTAGGGAGTTGGATTGCATGAGACATTATTAGTAGTTCTTTGGCCATATCATAGATGATGCGGGGCATTAACAGGAAAGACCACACAATGCCTAATCTAGTCTATCATTTTTCTTCTATGCTTAAAGGATGCACCATACTACAAGTCTTTGTGAAGGAATGGTTGCCTTACCCTTTGTTTCTCACTTAGAAAATAGACAGGCAGCGAGCTTTTATTCTCTTTTTTATCATTTTGTTTTATTCTTAGAAGTCATGCCTAATGAGTTTCGTTAATAGTATGGAACTGATGGAGGAAGTGTTTGGACAAATAGATTGTAATTTGATTTTGGCCCAAATTTGAATTTTATTTTCTTTCAAATGAAGCGTGCCTGCTTGACCTTTATTTGTATTTATGTATATATATTAATACAGTGTTTTTCCTATCTTTTATGTTATACGGCTTTAATGTTAATGCCATTTTTTATGTTCATTATTGGCATTACTGGTGATTCTTATGTTAAATATTGTTGCCTCTCCTTATGGTGGACAGGTTCATTTCTTGCATGAGTTTTGTAGTTGTAGCAAGAGCTTACAGATGGTGCAGCAGCTTCGACTCTTTCGGTATGTAGCATGTGGAGTGGTACAGCTTGACAGTTGACACTGTGTCTGCCTCTGCTATTAAGCTTGTGTTCTCCAATTTTCAAAATCAGTTGCTATTGTTTGATTGCATTCTTGTCAAGTTTGTTTTTTTGTTTTTTTCTAAGGAATAATTTGATCAAGCATGTCTAAAAGTGCTACTTCTTTTATGGTAACGGAATCTTCAATAGTGGAGCCATGAAGGCTTGCGTATGCTTTTAATTTTTCTTACTCCATAATTTTTTATTTTAAAACTATTATCATACTTGTTTACAGAAGATTTGATGTCTTCAGTTTTGATTTTTCACAAAGTGTATGCCCAGTGATTTTTCTACGACAGTAAACATCTTTAGAAAGCAAGTTCTATGTATAATTATCAAAGCCATCTCCATGAAAGCACTTTAATGAAATTCTTATTAGGAAGGAAGCTCTCACATTTATTTTTTGACATCGCAGCATGGATGCCTTATTATTCTACCTGAATTCCTAGTTATTTATCATTTTTATTCTGCTACAAGTTTTCTGTTATTGGGATCTTATTAAATTTCATTGTTTCATTGATTTGAAAATATGTTTGTAGGGATCTGATGAATGAGGGTATCTTTGACATAATCTCTGATGTACTCTTGCAAAGTCAAGACAAAAAGCTTATGCTTACTGGGTACTGATGCTCCCCTTTTTGGTTTTTTACTTTTCCGTCTGTCATTTAAGCTTAATTATTAAGAGGGCAATGTTGTGATGGTTGCAGAACAGATATCCTCATTCTCTTCTTGAATCAGGATCCTAATCTTCTGCGGTCTCATGTTGTTCGACAGGAGGGAATTACACTTCTTGGACTATTGGTAAGTTTTTGAATGTAAATGAAGTCACATATTCTTTCTAGATGAATGCTGGTGGAAATCAAATGACCTTGGTGTTTGTGTGTGTATGACTTTCTCCTTGTGTGTTTAATTTATGAGACAGGTTGCTTGGTTGCCAATACCTTGTTTGAAGTGTTAAGAAGACTAGCAAATACAATAGTGTAGCTGAAATATACATTTTTTTTGTTTATCTGAACTGTGAAACCGATTATTCTGCATGATGGCTTGTTCCACGCTTTGACTTGTTTCCTTGTTCAAGTGGTGGTAGTCAGAAGTCTGGCTCCAAACTGATGTGGAGCCGAAGGAAGGGAACTAAAGAATGAAACAATGGATTCTTTTGGTATAGGGATGTGAATAGACAAGAGTATTTTTGGTGTACAATGATGTTGACAAGGTCAGAACTTAGGTTCTTTCTGCAAACGATACAAACCCCCACCAACTAGGCTGGTCCTAGTAGATTTAAATAACAGAGGTTTAACTTTTGGCTTTTAGAAAACTTAGAAGATGTAGAAATCGTACAAGAGAGATTGCAATTTGAATTCAAGTTACGTGGCTTTGGTAAATAATTGTTTATTGTTATTGAAGAAATATATTAGAATGCTGTATGTTGTATGTTCACACGAGTCTCATGTCTAATCAAACATTTGCTTCAAGTTAAATTGAAAGTTGTACCTATATATTGACCTTTTTATAGTTCCTGATAGTAGTTTAGCCTAGATAATAAATGGAAATAATGGATATGAATTTAAAAGGACTACCAGGATAATCTATTTATGATTCATTTAAATATTCTTAATAAATGCTTCTTAAAATTTGTTGCATCTGTTAATTGTCAATGTAAAGTGCTAAACCTCCTAAATTTAAATACTTGATAAGTAGTCCATTGTTGTATTGTTTATTCAAGTTTGTTGGAAGTTAAATTGAAAGTTGCACCACTATATTGACCTTTCTATAGTTCCTGATAGTAGTTTAGCCTTAATAATATATGGAAATAAACTTCGGTGCATGAAATTTATTCCCAATAAAAATGTGAAAAAATATGGATTCTGAATAGTAGTTTTGTTTAATCAAGTTCTGTAATGTACAGGTTAGAGGTATGATAACAGATTTTGGAGATGACATGCATTGCCAGTTTCTTGAGATTCTTCGCAGTCTATTAGACCCATGCTCATTATCTGGAGCACAGGTTTGCTTTGGTCCTTTTCTCTGATCTCTCAATTTTGCTTTGCTTTCTAACTAATTTTTGGCTTGACCCAAATGAGTCAACAATCCTAGGAGTGATCATAGGATGGAAGTGAAATTTCATTCTTATTATTTTAGAATTTACTTCAAATTTAAATCATATTTAAAAAAATTACTTTTCTTGATTTTAACTATATTGTATTAATTATTATTATTGTAGGCATGCTTAGGATGGATCTATTCACATTACTAGGAGTCCTCCCCCATTTTTTTTAAAATTTAAATGTTTCAATACACACACACACACATATATATATAATATTAAAGGTCCTATTTTTTAAGGGGATTTGATTATAAAATAGTGATATTTAGTTTTTTTTTATTATCTTTTTTTGACAATATCTTGTTTTTTACGATGTTCATTGTGAAGATAATTAATGCCATTTTCCCCTCTTTAGACAAATATTCTATTTCCCTTTTTATTGTCTTCATTATAGAAATCATTGTATTTTTTTTAATGTTTTTAGCAAAATACTTGAGTATTATTTATTTTCTTCTATAATCTACTAATTCAATTTGAAAGGATATAATAAGTTATTACATTTGCAATCTAATTGGAATATAAACCTCACTTTACAAGTCGGTTTAGTAGGGTTGAGTTAGGTTCAAATGTTATTAGAGACTATTCTAGCTATTGTTATTGGTTCTATTGTGTTATTCACTATTGAATTGCCCAAAATGTTCAGTCCTTCGTGTAAGGAGGTGTTTTTGGAACACGTTGATTAAGTATATGAAAAACTTATAGTATACAAAAAGGGGCAATCCTCATCTTATAATTAGATTTTGTGGTGTTGAATTTTTCATAGAGCTACTATGCAGCTTCCTGTTACTGTTTAGAAGAGGTTGCATCTTGTGATAATTGGATTGGTAGGGGGTCTGAGGGACTCCGCATGTAGTTGTTGGAAGAAACTATTGTGAAGGAATTAGATGGGCCTCTAATATTGGTCTTACTTCCTCGAATTGAGTCATGTACTACCATTTTATTTTTTCCTTTTCTTGTTTACTATTACAGAATTCAAGAACACATTTCTGGTGTAAGTGAGTAGTAGTAGTTTCCATACTGACTTGACGACTAAAATAGTGTATCAAACAAGGGTATAGCCCTCCCTCTTTGAGCTAGGTTTTGAGATTAACATAGCAACCCGGGTTTGAAGATGCTATACTAGACTGTCCTATTAGTTGTTCTTTTTGCTTGTCGTGCAAATTTTACATTGAGATGTTGGACTTGGACAAGCTAGATTGTTGAAATTAATTGTGGGATTGGTTTCGTTCTCTTATTTCTCATTTTAGTTTGTTTGCGCAGGTTGCAAATTTTGAAAAATGAGTTGTGTTAATTTAATAATCTGTTGATTTTGTTTCTGAGAAGCTGGTATGCTATGCGTTATGTGTCTCATTCTTGTGTTATTAGATGGTTATACTGGAGTTTTTTTTATTAACTTTTCAGTTTTACTTGACAGAGGGATACTATTATCGATATTTTCTATGAGAAGCATCTGAGTCAACTGATTGATGTGATAACAGCATCATGTCCTACAGAAAATGTTCATGTGAATAGCCAAGTAAAGTGTCAGAGTGGGACAAAGCCAGAGATACTATCAAACATATGTGAATTGCTATGCTTTTGCGTTCTACACCACCCATACAGGATAAAGTATTTCTTTCTTGCCAGGCAGTAATCTGAATGACTTTATGTAGTTGATCACTTAATGTGATTGAGACATGGGTCTCTTTTTTTTGCAGGTGTAACTTTCTTTTGAATAAAGTAATGGAGAAAATTCTGTTACTGTCACGGAGAAGAGAAAAATACCTTGTTGTTGGCGCTGTTCGGTTTGTTCGTGCTATTCTCTCACGTCATGTATGTTTAAATGTTTGTGCAGATACTGTCTGTTTTGACTTTGGCCATGCAAATGTCAGATGAAGATCCCCCTTCCCCAACTCTATATGTATCAACTCAATCTTGATATTCTGCCACGGCTTGTAATTTTAGGGTTCATATAGGTCTTACACTTACAGCCTTATATCAACAGAAAATAAAACCCCTTCCCCCAATCATTACAGAATGAACCTTGATACCTGCGTATTTATTTTGAAGGAGGCGCTTTACTGATTTATTTATTTTTTAGGGTAGGGCATATTGACTAGTAATGTTAGTGATTTAAGCTTGAGAATGGTCTGAAGTTATGAAATATAGAGTGGAATATTGGAAATCATTTGTATGTGGAACCTATAACTTATTTTATTCTCTGTTATTTCTTTCCATAAGCTTCTATGGACGAATTGTTGAGTTGTACATTTTGTCAATTTGGAGCTTATTACATTTAATTTTATTGAGAAGGGAACTAGGTTTGAGGACCTTGGAGTATGAAATCTGGGCTGTTTGGGAGCATTTTTTTTATAACTGTAAAAATGGCTGTAATTTTTTCTTTTTAATCAGGCTATTCTCCGACCTTTCATTTTCAAGAGGGGCGGAAGATATCAGTTAGCCAGAATGTAACTTTTGGGCAATTTAGTTTACTTTGTTATAGCTGCATTAAGTTGTTTATGCTGGTATCTTTAATGTAAATTGTTATCACTAATTCTTTTGTATAACTTGTTCTCATGGTATTATTTTTGAAACTCAACCTTTAAGATAGTTGGTTGAATCTTTTTATGTGAAATTAATTATCTTGTTTTAGGATATTACTACTTGATTCTATTTTTTTAATCCCCTTGTATGATTCTTGTTTCTTGTGAATATGGTTAATTGTCTCTTGCAGTACATGTAACAGTTTTGAGTGTTGCCCTGCAGGATGAGCATCTTATAAATCATTTCGTTAGAAGTGATCTTCTGAAACCAATTGTAGATGCCTTTGTTGCTAATGGTAATCGCTACAATCTGCTCAATTCAGCTGTTCT
>Ga0123342_1005928_pt1 | contig 17305 bp, 13 predicted proteins | sample Turbeawhitnodule_FD_89960 | JGI IMG/M metagenome (GOLD analysis project Ga0123342, IMG submission 89960) | Root nodule microbial communities of legume samples collected from Mexico - Turtle bean Mexico white nodule | ecosystem: Host-associated > Plants > Roots > Nodule | place: Mexico: Nepantla... | reverse complement strand
TATGTATAGGATTAATAAATATTTTTTAGATATTTAGAATTTACATGGAATGAAATCAATTAAGTAATTTAAATTATTTTTTATTATATGTGAAGGGTAAAATTGTATTTTTAAGAATGCCTATGTGGCTTTCTCTCCTTCCTTGCTATTTCTCTTCAATTTTGCGGAGCCCTCAAAATCACTCCTCTCCCCCTTTATGCGCCCCTCTTCCCTCGTTGATCTCCATATACAAAAAGGGGATGACTCTCACATCCGTCCGCGTGGGCAGTACATCCCTAATTCAAACGGTGTCTAAGAGTTAGCCATATAAGTGATCTATATAGTATCCCTAATTCAAACGGTGTCTAAGAGTTAGCCATATAAGTGATCTATATAGTGTGACAAATGAAAAAAGTGAAAATCAATTTTGAAAAACCAAATAGAAAAAAAAAAACCTAAACATCGAATAGGAAACAATGAGAGAGAAAATTGATTGAGAGATGAATAGATCAAAAGAGTTGGAGATGATTTACAGAGGAAAAATCTTTACACAAACAACAAACATTTGACTTTGAAATGAAATCCTGCACGCTGAACGTGATGAAGTGTTAAATTGTTTTTTTAGAAAAATAGTTATCGTGCATTGAAGTTTTTTAAAAAACAAAAAAATTAAAATAATAAAAAATTCGAACATACACATATTTTACAAGAGATTATTGTAACCTCCATTAACAAATTCCAGTTAAAATTAAGAATTGTTGTACTGAGTTTTTTTTTTGCATTAAGTGGTCATTGATAAAAAAATTAAAAGTTGTTAACATGATGAAATATATTGTGTATATAATAAAAAAGTTAGGTTGTTTTGTATTAAAATAAATTTATGGCTACATACTTTAATGTTTGTGTTCTCTAAAATTTTGAACTTTAATGAAGTTAAGAGATTAGAATGTTAACTTTAATCTTAAAAGGGTTTAAGTCAAGAGAATGGAGTTTTGGTGATTTTATAAACTTTAATACTTGTGCTTGTAAATAGTAAGACTATAGAAGGAGGAACATAAAACAATTTCAATCCCTAACCATTTTTCATCATGTTTATTTTAAAATTAATAAACAATTTGTCTTATATTTACCTTATTTGATATACTATACTTTTATGTATCAATATCCGACGTTCCTTAAGTTAGTATTTACTTATGAAAATTATTAAGGTAATTTTTTTTTTTTAGATTTACATCCAACTTGTTAATTTATTTCTTATATAATAATGCTTCAAGAAAATTATTAAATAAAAATTAAGATAGCTAATTAGATGTTAATTTAAAATTTATTTATTAATAATAAAAATTATTTTAAATATCAATAATTTTTTAATATTTAATATAATATATAACTTAGTCAGTAACTAAATATTTTTTATTTAATATTTTTTAAAATATATATTTTTAGTATCTCATTGATGATTTAACATTTAGAATATATATATATATATATATGAAGGAAATGAAACCCACAAATTCAATACCTTTATATTTTAAACTAGCTGCATGGATGATGCTAAGTTTGCTGATGTGATTTACTTGTGACTGTTAAAAAAAAATCTTATATTTTATCATTAACATTTAACACGTAAAAAATATTATAAAAACTAGTTTGAAATTATTAGTTGACTGCTTAGATAGGACAATTTTTAAATAACTTCATAATAATATTTTGCTTATATTTCAAGACAGTCTTATCTCATTATATTTGGATTTAGTCTTAACTAGGAAACCTCTAAACGACAAAAAGAAGGAAAAATGAAAGAGAGTAGGTAATTGAAAAACGAAAAAGAAAACTCTAGTTTTGAAATATATAGTAAGAAATTCAGTTTCAAGTAATCACTTTTGAAAATGGTGGTGAATTCATTTTTATACAGTAAGAAAATAATTTTGATATAATATCCCATTTTTAAAATTCAGATTTAAAGAAAACCTGATTCAAACCTTGTTTTCCATTTGAAGGCTATTTCATGGTACAAATTGGTGAGGGATCCTCCATTATTTTTAATTTCTTAAATTCTCAAATAATTAGTGCGCCTATTTATTTAGGTTACTTTATTATTTTTTAAATGTTTTCAAACTTTTATAATGAATTACTTGTAAAAGAAAATATCCCAATAATGATAAGAAAGACTGGCATTAGATTCTTATCACTTACAGTAGTATCCAAAATGGTTTTTGGCAGTCTTTTAGATTTTGGTTCATGAACTGAACATCTTTGGTGATTTTGTAAGGCAGGTTCATGAACACACAAAAAATAAGCCAATCACTATGTACTGGACGCAATAATGAACGAGGATACAAAAATACCACTAACCAATCTCACTGTTACTTTATCTTTTGTTCTGCAAGTAACCAACCTCTTCACATTTTTTTAAGAGATCAAATCATAGACCATAAATTTAAATGTAATTTAACTCTACAGAACTAATTGTAACATAAGTTTAGGTTTAGGTAGAATAAACCGTGTTACATGTATTAAACTGATAGAAATTTTTAGATTTATTGTGTTTTTAATGATGATTATTATATCAATATCAATACATTTTGTAAGAAGGTTGATTATTACTAATTAAATTGTATAAATTAAATATGTGTAGGTCATGCATTATATATATAATAAATATAATGCTGGTTTTTATTGATCTCTTACCCATACATCTTCCAAAATGGTTTAAAAATTACTAATTTTTTTAGATAATAAACTATCTAATTAATTATTGATTAATATAATTATTATACTCTGTATCTTAAACTTACTAAAACTTCTAAATTCACGTATAGTTAAATATTATGAATGAATAATCAATTATTTCGACATGTGTAATTTTTTAAAAGGGAAAATAATTAATTATTAGTGGATAATTAAATTATTATATATTTAATTATTATACTTATTATAATTATTTAATCAATTATTTCTACTTTGAAAATTATATAAAATTGATTTTTGAAAATATATCACACATCACTCTTGTAAAATCAAATTTTACCCATTCAACATAACATCAATAAAAAGAATACTTAACATGTATATCAATAAATCTAAACTTTGCACCACGTATATCAATAACATCTAAACTTATATTAATAAATATAATTTTACATAAAAATAAAAACTTTATAATTTTTTTTACTTTAGCTCAAACTTTAATTTTTTTTAATTATATTATATATTTTGAAAATTAAAATGATTATGTTAGAGGGGTTACACGTCTTCAAAACCAATTTAATTATGTTAGAAGATTAGACTTTGTCATGTAGGAGTATTTTGCATATATGTTGACAATTAGCCACAAGTAACACATTTATGCAATACAAACAAAAGCATAACCAAGTATCACATGCATACATTATTATATTCTAACAAAAAAAAGTTGGAAGTTGAGATTTCTTTTCATAAGTAATAGGTGTTGAGAGACCTCAACCTTCACCGACTTGCCTAGTAACAAAATAAAACCGTGTCCTATTTTATTGGATGTGGGAGCAACAGAACCTAAAGGTCCTCGAAGAGAATTTTAGTTAGAAACATCGAAATAATAACAATAATAATAATAATGTAATAAAAACAATAATAATTTGGAGAAAAAAAAAACAAGAAGAAAAATTGGGTGCAAGGTTGGTGGTGGGGATGGTGAGAGAGAGAGACAAGAGGAGAAAGAGAGAAAAACTAAGAAACGAGACAGAAAAAAAGAAAACTCTGACATCGAGAGAAGAGAGAAAGAGAGAGAAAGGAAGAAAGTGTCTAAGAAGATGGTCGAAGAGAGGGTCCTCTGAGATCATCCGGAAAAGGCAGCAATAGAAGAACAATAAAAGAAAAAAAAGAGGAAAACAAAATAAGAAGTTCAAATTTTAATTTTGTTTTGAACTTTTGCTGCCTTTTTATCTGTGTCTCAATTTGCCCCTACCTATCACCCCCTTCTCAATCAACATTGTATTTCCTTCCTATGCACAACAAAATATCGCAAGAACGAGTGTTCCTTTTTGTCTCTATTGCATGGTAATTCCTTTTCTCTTTCTCTGTTAATGCTTCATTAATCATTAATGGAACCTTTTTCTTATCTTTGCTTGCTAGCACTATAATTCCTTTTTTTTTTATTGCCGCGACCTTTGTCGTTCTATTTACTTTAAACTTTTGAAATTCATTCATTCATTCTATTAATTTTCATATGGATGAAATTTCTTTCAGCAGCTCCACCAATTCTTGAGGATAATTGAGAGGAGATATTGAGTTAAGCCGATTATGTATTATGTGGAGAATAGACTTGTAACAAAGAGATAACATTACAAAAGAAATGAGAGATCCTGATCTGATATTCAGACACAAACCTTAATTTTTCATGACTACATTCTAACGTAAAATTTTCCCTAGTTAGTGAGTTTCTTCTGCTTCATCATCCCAAGCCTTTTTAGATCGAAGGTTTCTCTATATAAAATACCTGGCAATTGTGGATATTATATAATATAGCGTCCTGGCTACCGAGGAATATAGATACTGCCTTAATCAAATTTTGGCATCGGCTTCACCAAGAAATGGAACCAAGAAGGAACACATTTGGATTTTGTCTAAGAATTTGTATTTGCTTGATCTCAGTGTGGGGAATCCGAGATTGTTGGTCCGTTAATGATGAAGGTTTTTTCTTTAATTTGGTCTTTCATGTTTTCATTTTGTACAAAAGCGTGTTTTTCCCTGTCTCTTGATTCTGTTTTATTGGTTTTGTCGTGAATGGAAAATTTCAGGACTGGCTTTGTTAGCGTTCCAAGCGAGAATAACTTTTGATCCCTTTAATGCTTTGGTGAATTGGAATCCCAATGATAGTGACCCTTGCATGTGGTTCGGTGTTCATTGTGTAGATGGTAAAGTGCAAGTCTTGTAAGTTATTTCTTTCCATTTTTGTTATCATGCAATTTCTTTTTTTCACTTTTATCTCGCAAATATTCTATTGCTCCGTGTTTAATAACAAATGAAAACTCTATTAACTGAATGTGCTGCATAATTTTGTGTTGAAATTTATGTCTTTCTATGTTATAGGGACTTAAAAGGGTTATTATTGGAAGGGACATTGGCTCCTGAGCTTGGCAAACTTAGTCACCTAAATTCTATGTAAGGGATCTTCACAATGCCTCGTGTATTTTTTTTTTTTATCATAACTCTTGGTATTTCTTTCCCTTTTTCAGTAGCTGTCAAAATAAATCTTGTCATTTAAACTAAATTGTTACATTTGACTCTGTTACACTTTTGAAAAGATTAATATTCTTTATCACCGGAATCTATTTACATTAACTACCATTAATGTTAAAACTTGATTCTTTTTGCTGGTAAAAGACTATTTGATAATAGAAATTACCAATATTGTTAACAAGATGATGAAAGGGAGAGTTTTGCATGATCCACTGTTATAATCACCAAATATTTGATACTTGCTAGTGTTTACAGTGTTTAATCCTAATTTATTTTATTAAAGTGTTCGTTTCATTTTTTAAGTCCTTAATCATGATTTGTTTTCTTATTTCTTAATGTAAAATCTAGATGCCTTTTGTAGTGAAATAATTTTTCAGTAACGCATTGGGTTGGCGAAGATTGGTTGAAATTGTTTTGTATTTCTCCTCTTCAATCTTCTATATGTGATGTCATTATTCAAACTTACACATAGCATCATTTCTCTCATCAAACAAGCCAAAAATTAATTAAAAGGCAATAATTTAAATCTTTTGAATTAGTTTATACAAAAACAAATGAAGCTCTACAAGGTTACTTTGTTTTTAATGGCATATCTTTTTGTTATTTGATTAGTTTAATTCCTTACAGGATTTCACACCATATTGATGTTAATTACCTAATAAAATATATTTAACTTTATATTTTATTATCTTTCTGGAATGGATAAGCTTACTTTGTTCTTTTAAAATAGTGTATTATGCAAGAATAACTTTTCTGGTGCCATTCCCAAAGAACTTGGAGATTTACGCAAGCTAGAGTTATTAGATTTAAGGGAAAATAATTTGTCAGGAAACATCCCAGAAGAAATTGGCAGCATGTCATTATTAAAACACTTGTAAGTTAATTCTCTATTTTGTTTACATGTTTTATTAGGTTTATAGTATTCTTCAATAAAAATTTATTTTACCCTAGGTTGCTTTGTGACAATAAAATCGAAGGCGATGGTGATCCTCAAGATGGGGGGAAACTAAAATTTCCTTCGAAATCTCTACTTGTTGAAAGTTGTTCATCACCTGTGAGAACTATAATTTCCTGCATCAATAGGAAATTTGGACACTGGCAAGCATTTCTCCAAGTTTTTTTTTTCTAACCAAGTGGCCTTGGTAGTTTCATGACATGTTTTCCTTCCATCTGTACAATAATGTAGTGCGAAGTCAATGAGAGACAACAAGTGTTCTCTCTTTTAAATCTTGTCCTTCTTTAGAACCAAAATTTTCGACATTCTCGTTTCATTCAGTAACAACAGTCCCAATAACTTAATTTTGTTTGTTAACAGATTTTGTAGATGGTTTTAATTTACAACTCTGTATGTTTTTTGTGGATGACATATGCAGTGTGTGGCAACGGAACTTCAACCAATGGTACAAATCAGATTCATTGATTATTCTAACCAAAGCAACACTTACGAAATTTGCCAATAATGCCTTTGCTTGGCCACTGTACGTAGATAACTTTTGGCAACATCTTTACCTTAGTAAACACATCTTTTGTTTTTTTATCATGTTGGACTCACTAAATATTTTTCTTTTCTTTGTAGATTCAAGCTAGGGAAGAGTGCCTCTCATGACCATAAAAAGGATTATTGTGACATTCTGCCTAGTGAGTGGAGAACCTTCCAAATTTATGGCATCTTAAGAATTTGAAAATGCTCCTTATTGACATTCAAAATATGTCTCGAACAATGTAGGTTCTAATGTGCCAAAGATAGCCCGAAATGTACCAGAGTCTGTTTGTTCTGTACGTCGTAAGTTACTTCAGTCTAGTGGTAATAACCTTGCAGCTGCACCTTTCAGTGACAAACCAACAATAGAGTTTAGTTCTGCTCCAACCACCTTCAGTAGTGGAGCTTTTCCTGCTTTCCCAGATCCGCATTCTGATGCTCCTGATGATACTTCTGATGAAAATCAATCACACAATACTTTCGATGGAAATCAAACAAGTCAACATGTAAATAAAGGTGCTAATAGAAAAATGTGGAAGATTATAATTATTATTCTTCTTCTTGTGCTGGTCATTATTATCATAACTCTTATGTACATTTGGCGAAAACGAGCTGCAAGAGTAATAGGCCCCTGGAAGACAGGAATAAGTGGACAGTTGCAGAGAGCATTTATAACAGGTAAATAGTTTTTTTTTTTAATAAGGGAATACAAACGAAAATCTATAATATTGAACTAGAGGTTACTTAATTTAAACAAAGTATTACTCTTACTTGAATAATTAAGCTTCTTTTTCCTTTGTATATCAAGTGGTGTGGTTTCTTGCTGATCAATTTTTGAAGATGGTTGTGCTCCTGTTATGTATGCATCCATACGTATTCAATTTGTTCAAGCATAACCTTCATAATTTAAGAGTAGCAATTTGTATTATGTCATATGAATATGAAGTATTTTTCCATAAATAAAGTCTAATGACTTTCCATTTTCAATGTGCCAAGAAAATAAATTATTGTTAGCTTACTATGTTTGACAACATTGTAATATCTTCTCATGAAATGTAGGGGTCCCCAAGTTGAATAGAGCAGAGTTAGAGACAGCCTGTGAAGATTTTAGCAATATTGTTGTTAATAGTTATGAAGGGTGCACCATCTACAAAGGAACATTGTCCAGTGGAGTTGAGATTGCTGTAGTTTCTACTCTAATTACTTCTTCTAAAAATTGGTCAAAGAGCATGGAGAGGCAATACCGCAAAAAGGTTTTCTACTTCTAAGTGCATAAAAATAAATGGATTGCATTAACAATTCCATTGTAACGAGAGGAATTCAATTTTCATTTTTTTTTTTGCTATTTTTTTTCTTATGTGCTCCAGATTGATACTTTGTCTCGCATAAATCATAAGAACTTTATTAATCTTATTGGGTACTGCGAAGAAGAAGAACCATTCACTAGGATGTTGGTGTTTGAGTATGCTCCAAATGGAAACGTATATGAGCATTTACATGGTACAACTCTTTGTTTTAGTTTTTCAGAGAAAATTGGATTTATTTATGTTCTTACAACTAAAAGTTGTGTATGTTTTATGTCTTGTTATTTTTAGTTGATGAAATGGAACGTCTTGATTGGAGTGTAAGGATAAAAATTATCATGGGGATTGCGTATTGTCTTCAATACATGCACCATGACTTAAATCCACCTATGGCACAAGGCGAGCTTCTTTCAAGTATGATATGTTTAACAGATGATTTTGCTGCTAAGGTGCAAACAAATTATCTCCACTTGTTTTTGTTTTGTTTTCATTATACTGTAACATCCAAGTAACACATTTCTCCATTTCATTCTCCATTCAGGTTGCAGAAGTTACTTTTAGAAAAATTGTGTCGCCAGAGGAGTCAGTGTGTGATTCAAAGAAATCTGATGTGTTCGAAGATGATATTGAAACCAATGTTTATGACTTTGGAATGTTATTACTCGAAATCATCTCAGGAAAATTACCTTACTCGGAAAAACATGGCAACCTGGTGGACTGGGTAAGACACCTCGGAAATTAAAATGTCTCCTAACAGTTTAAAGTGTAACATTGTTAATATTGTATGTAGTTTAACAAATAAATTATCATAAACATTTTAGGCTGCTAAGTACTTAAAGGACGAAACAAGCTTCAAAGACTTGGTCGATCCCTCCCTCCAATCTTTCAAGGAGAATGAACTTAATTGCATTTGTGAGGTGATCCAAGATTGTATCCAACCTGATCCAAAGTTAAGAGTAACAATGAGGGAAGCGACTTCCAAATTAAGAGAAGTGCTTGGTCTGTCACCTGAGCAAGCTGTTCCAAGACTTTCTCCACTCTGGTGGGCTGAATTGGAGATCTTGTCAGTGGAGGCGACTTAAGTTTCGTTTTACTCTCTTTTATGTGTTTTTAAGTCTCTCTTTTTAACCTCCATCACCTACCAGAGTGGGAAGTTATCATATCTACTCCCTTCATATCCTTCTTCTTCTTCTGTAAGTCTTCATCATTAATACCTTAGATATTCATGTTCAAAGGAAACTGTATTATATATCTTGTTTTGCAAAAAAAGGTATAATAGATTCTATTTTTGTTGAAGGAGTTAGTTTCAGGTGTACAAATTCTAACATCACTGGTCCCCAATGAACATGCAAGTTTATGTATTAATGTTTATTCAGAAAGGAGAATTATTTCTTACACGTATCTTGTGATAATTACAATATAGGAACAAAGGAAATTTTGTGATAATAAAGGGATAGAAAGTGTGTTAAGATGAAAATTATAATGTGAAAAGGCCAAAGTTAATACAAATAAATCGTGCAAGATAACTATTAAAAATCACCCGAAAATGTCAAATTTGTTGATGAAACACCTGAAAATAGAAATAAAGAACAAGCTAATAATGAATTATAATTAAAAACTTCAAGAGTTTACTTAGAAAACGTTATGGAATCGTTCTTTAATTATCAATGATATACTTTTCAGTATTATATAAAGACGCGCGCGCGTGTATATATATTTAGTACATATTAAATAAATTTACAGTCAAAATATAATTTGGAAAAAAGTATTTGCTTTTACTTTTTTTAATCTACACTATGTATAAATGAATAAATAAAAGAAAAAAAAGTGTTTCCTTCTTTTCCTTTGGTTGAAATTTGGTTTTTGTACTTTATATTGGTGAATTAGTTAATTATGATTTTTGTGTCTGAAATTGGGAGCAATTTATTTTAACTCTTTAATTATTAAAAAAATAATTTAAATTTAATAAATACATTTTATTTTTCAAAATATTAAAAAGAGGGACTAAAATGTTATTTTAAAATTATTTTTAATGTTAGTTGAAGATAATTTATAACAACAATTTTAAAATTTTCTTTTGATTAAGTTGCTAAAAGTTAAATAGTTAGATGATATGATGATTATTGAAATCATCATTAATTTTCTGATATATGAACAATTGTGAGAGGATATGTGATCGTCTTAATAATTCTGAGAGGATATATAACCGTTATCATTTAAGCATATGACAACGCATTAATTATTTATATAACTATTATTAAAGTGGTTATGACAACAATAATTATATAAGAACTGTCTTTAAAAATACTTCATTCATACCTTAAATTAATTAAAAAAATTATTACTTTCATCCTCACAACTTCAAAAAATTTAAAATGTCATGTACTTGTTTTAAAATAAATATTTTAAAAAATCATTAAAAAGATAACATAAATAATCATCACTAGAAAAAAGACATAAATAATTATATTTATACTATAGTCGATGCTTGAGGTAATAAATTTAGAGTATTCTTATATTATATCTAAGAACTCTTGAACAATACTTAAAAAAATGATTTTTCATTCTGTATCCAATAAATAAGTATTGGATGTAAAACAATAGAATTGGACAAAACGTTTAAGGTAAAACTTAGAAGATTTATCTATACATTAAACTTGATTTTTGTCCTATGCACATCATTTCAAAAAAGACAAAGACTGAACGACCAATTATGTCCAATGTATGGATCAACAGTGTCTAATAATCCTTTTCTCTTACATCCAAAATGCTTTTACAGAGGCTATAAAAAAGATTTTATCATATAGTAAATATGACATATTTGATATGTTTTATTTTTAAATATCTATATTTTGCTGCTTATCTTTTTATGATTAAAGCAAACTATATAGCATATTAGTTTAAAGTTAGATTACTATAAGAATATATTTTATAAAAGTTTTGAACATATTAATAGTTAAAAAAAGAATGAGAGAGCCTTTTGCACAAGCAGTGTTAAATGAAGTAAAAAAAGTTCTGTGTTGACAAAACATACCTCAAAATAAAAGAAAATTTATCTCATCCCTAACAGACTTCCAATGCATCCACAACAACTACCAACTTATTAATAAACAATGTTGAAGAGAAAATTTGTGTGAATAGAAAATCATTTCAAGCAAATGTATCCCAAGCGTTCAATCTTTGTTAAAATAAAGTGATTTTAATATTGTACTATATTTTTAAGTTATAATTTATATCACATATTCTTGTTTCAAAAAAAGAGTCAAAAGTGAATTTAGGAAAAAAATATATTATATTTTTAGATAGAGATTAAGATTTAATAAAAAATAAAAAATAAAATATTTATAAGTCAAAAGTGACTTATAAAATATTTGTTTATAATAATTTGATTGAGTAGTGAAACCTTCATGAAATTGAAAGAAGATAATTGATATTTTGTTTAGTTAGGGATGTGGAAAGTAGAAAATTGATTTGTAGTAGTAATCCACGTAAGATTAGTGGTCTAATTATCACATCTTTCAGTAATGAAAATGAGGTGATTTGATTTAATGAAAAAATAGTAATTTTAAAAAAAAAATTGTTAGCATGGTGATTAAATGAATGAATATTAGTACGTTGTTTTTCTAGTATAATTCAAAATTGCTTTAAGATGTATTTTTTAAAATAGCAATTTTTTGTTAGAAAATAGTAAATAAAAATAAATTATTTCTTAAAATATTATTTATTATTTTCAATAATAATTATATTATTTTGAAAACTTAATAATTAAAACTATTTTAAAAACAAAATATTTGATATAAAAGTAAATTAATAATTTATTAAAAAAATTCACAAAAATCTACACATTTCTCTTTATTTTACACTCAAATTTTTACTTCAAAATTTTTCTTTCAAATTATCATAAATCATCTCAATCAAATACAAGTCATCACAAGTCATCACAAATCATCTCAAAGCAATAAATCCTTACAAATAACTACAAATTTATCCATACCAAACAATGCATAAATTTCATGATATATTAATATGTTGTAATAGATACATCTTATTAAAGACTATGCTTAAACTTATCATTTGGGGTGAAAGTAAAAGGATTGAGAAAGGTGGAAAAAAGCGTCTAATTCTTCTACCAAAGTGAGGATGGACAAGGTAAGAGCAATTGCAAAAAGATCGAGAAAAGAGAAAACAAAAATCTCAATCTTCTACTTGAAAAATAACATATATTTGCCATACTCTTCCTCGGCCCTCAACATAACCCTTTGTTTCCAAACGCTGTTGTGTAATAAAAGGTTCAATGACATCAAATGGAGACGTCACTTTCTCGGGAAACTCTTTTCAAGTCACTTTCTCGCGTGAAGGCAGCATGACAGGGACTTTTAGTGTAGAAACTGAAGAACACCTGGTTCTGTTCTGTCATGTTTCAGAATGTTTATGTTTGCGTAGGCGTGGCCCCTCAATCACGCACCACCTTGCACCGCGGCTCAAGCGTTTCCGTTTGTTGTGCTCATGCACCCATCAACATTTCACAACACAAACCAATGTATTAAAAAAATGCCTCTGCCACTCTCTCTCTTGAACTCCTCCCTCATGTCTATGCACCCTCTTCAGCACTACCACCCTATGTATCACTACACTACCTTGTGACATTTGAGCAGCTGTTGTGCTGCTGTTGACTTTCCCTTTTGGTACCACATTCTTCAAGAGGCACAGTCCATTATGAGTTCTCTAAGGATGTCTTTCTTCTAAGATTCTGTTCTATTAATTATAAAAATGAAAAGAAAAAAAACCTCATTAACAACTATATATCATTCCTGCTTTTTAGAAAAGAAATAATATCATGATATATATATATATATATATATATATATATTCATCAACCATTTCTTTTCCTTTTTGTTACAACATTGAAAGAAACATTGAAAGAAAGAACCTTGCTGCAAGTACAAGAGTACTAGCTAGCACAACGGCATAACCACAAAATAAACAACAACATTTTTTTTTTGTCTTAATGATGACGAACTGAACAAACTTAACTAACTAGCCAACCCTAAAAGGAGATGCACGCTTTATTCTTATTCTGGTTTTTGGCTAGTTCGATGGATCACACCTCATTTCTCCTGATTCGCATTGAGTACGGTTCCAGCCATGTCCTTCTTCTTCTTCCCCCATTGATTGAATCGCAGCAGCGTAGTTATATTCGCAGCCAAGAAGTCCACACTCTGCATTGGAGTAAGCAAATCCAACACCCCTTTGAGTGTCTTGAGTCTCACGCAATCGGAAGCCTTCATGACCCTCTCCAGCCCTGCAAGAACCTCCTTCACTGCCACTTCGGCAACAGAATCCATCTCACTCCCAGCGCTCCTTGCACGGCTCGTGAGCTTGGACAACTGCACCATCCTGCGATCCGCCATGGCCACCTGCTGCCTCTCCATCTCCCTCTCCACCTTCTCCTCCTCCATCTTTATCTTCATCTTCAGCTCCTCCATCTTCTTCTCCTGCTCCTCCGTCATCACCAAGACGTTCCCCTTCTTCAGATTCTCCACTTGCCTGAACACCGTGGAGGGCTTCCACCCCGTCATCCAAAGCTGAGCATTCTCCAAAGGGTTCAGCCAGGGCGGAGAAAAGAAAATCAGAACGTTATCATGTGCAATACCCCATTTGGTGGTGTAGTATTCCTTCAAATGGGATGTCACAGTGGACACCAAAGCTTGCAGCTCCTGCTCAGTCTTGACCACCTCAGTTCTCTGGCTGGAGACCTGGAGAAGCTGTTGGAGAATATCCTCAAGCTTCCCAGTCCAGTTCTCGTAGAACTCAGAGAATCTTACGACCACAGGGTTGGCCATTAGGAGCAGTGAAGAAAAGTGGGTAAGTGAGTGAGTTGAGTGAGTGAGGAAGTGAGGAGGTGTGTGTGTGTATGGAAGGGGGAGGGGGGGTTTATAAGGTGGGGGAGGTGGGGTGAGGTGACCAGATGGAGAAAGGAGAAGAGGACACGAAGGGAAACAGTGTGTGGAGGGGTAATTGGGTGCATGGCTTACGCGCAGCAATTGCCTACTAGTGGTTTCAAGGAGAGTTTGACGCTTTGTGAAGAGGGAGAGGGAAGGGAAGGGTGTGGCGCAGCTTTCTGAGCTTCGGACCTTTGACTGTCTTGGAGAGGTGTTGTTAAAGCTTAGCACACCTGAAGAGTTAATGGACGTGTCCTTCTGGGAGGGAATTCAGATTCAACGTGGAAGCTGAAGCCTGATTGGGATGCCTCTCTCTCTCTTCAGATCAATCCACCGGCACTGTTGCATATGTTGGCCACATCCTTCACAACCCTTCTTACCCTACTCCTCTCTCTATTCAATCTTTTTTTCTTTTTTACCTACACCCTCCTCATAACAACTTCTTCTATGTACATGCTTCCATCATTTTTAAGACATTTACTTCACCATTCATTAGGAGGCCCTTAATGCTATATTTAGTGCTCTATAACATTTCCCACCATTCCATTTGTACTCATTTCAATTTGAATTCTATATTATAATATATAACTTAATAAAATTGAAATATAATACCTTCTATAAAGACATATTATTTTATAGGCATTAATTACTTAAATTAGATTTTATTAATTAGTTAATATCAATATTGGTATGTTGATTTTTCTAAATTGTTGGTGAAAAAATAAAAATATTATATATATATATATATATATATATATATATATTCAAGTATCGTGTATTTATTTCTGAAATTAACTGATATTAGTCTATGTGTGGTGGTGGAAAAAAACTTTTGATGTTATCTTTGATTTTATAATAATTAACCTATTATTTATTTGTTGTCTAATTCATTTTATATATTTTTTTAATAAATTTTAGTCCTTTTTTTAATTATAATTGACTTACAAGAATTATAAATGAATAATTATCTTGTTTTTAATGATATTAACATCAAAAACTTGTTAACAAGATTTCTCAATCACACAATATTGTAAATAATAAATAATTATCATTTTCTTAAAATATTTAGATAATGTACCGTATTAATTGTAATTGATAATTAATTTAGATAAAATAATATTTTCATAAATTATGTTCATATTTTAGAAAATAAAACTGTAAAAAAATAAACAAAACTCTTTTTGAAATTTTATCAAACACATAAAATACAGAATATATTATAAATGATTTGATATGTTATGGTACGATTCGATTTAATCGAACCTCAGTCTCATCATGCATATATTTACTCAACTTCTTCTAAAGTCAACCTACAAGTTTACTTAAATCCTGATTCTTTGATAAAAATAACTTAAATTTTCATATTAAGAGTTTATTCCTCCAATACTTAATAAACAAACTTCCTTGAAAAATTCTTCCTGACATCTAGAATCACATTGATAAGAAAGGAAATATGCGGATCAGACAACAAGACAGAGAAAGTCTCTATGAATACTGGAAAAGATTCAAGAGGCTATGTACAAGTTATCCATACCATCAGATTAACGAACTTCTAATATAATACTTTTACGAGGGTCAGATGGTTATTGATAGGCATATGATAGATGTTGCTGGTGGAGGAGCCCTGGTTGATAAGACATCAACCGCTGCAAGACAATTGATTAAGATCATGGCTTCTAATGATCAACAATTCAACACATGTAGCAACTCTACAACCAATTATGCAGTTGATCATGCTCATATGAAGGCACAGTTAGACAACCTTACATCCATGATGAAGCAGCTAACTATGCCTTAAACGATTGCAAAGGTATGTGAAATTTGTACAGCTAACCATGTCATTGATGCTTGCCCCAGTCTTTAAGAAGTTAAAGGAGGAAACAATGTTGAATGACCTCAAACTTACGCTGCAAACATCTTTAATAGTGGAAGACAGTGTATTGATTTTCCCTTCATTAATAGACTCTCTAATCTACCATAACAACCATATTTTTTTTTTATCAGAAAAATGATTGAATAACAGGGGTGGTTCAACCCTTATACATACCTAAAAAATATGAAACAATTTCTCTGGTCTCCCAAACCAACAAATAGAGAGAGACAAACAAAACTACCACTACAAACCCGTACAACTCGTACACTTTCAAGACTAACCCGTACAAATTCAAAACTAACTCGTACAAACTCAAAACCAAACCCTAAGGGACAATCTCTTTGCAACCACAATAAGGGGCAAAAAGAACAACAAACAACCCAACCGAAGGAGTAACTCTTATAAAAACTCACTTTATTGAAAACATACAAGCCTTAGTATCAATGCACCGTTGAAACCATAACAACCATTCAACCATGATTTGTCCACCAATAAAAGTATAATTCGGGTTGGAGAAATCATTTGAATCTTAGATAGGATAACTCACAACAACAACCATCTCCACTATTGTATCAACAAAAGGTGGATCTTTTCTGAAGAATATAATGAAGCAAAATGATTGAACTTAACATGAAATTCCATTAGATAACCGATGAAAGAGTATAGAGAATTCATAACTTGAAAAATCATATTAGTCAGTTAGCCACTAGCGTGAATGAGACGAAATCAAAATGGTCTGATAAGCTTTCCTTCCAAACGACATCGATCCACATAATTCCAGTGTCATCACTCTGAGAGTGCAAAAACCCACCAAAGTAGGCGATCAGATGAGATTGTCTAACACCTCCAACATAACAACTTAAGTGAATGATGATGATCAAAGAAGGGCCAACACAAGCAATAATGACATGGACGCTCTTCCTAAACTGTCTCATAAAGTTGATGTACAGAGAGAAATTACCAGTCTTGACATACCATCGAGATGAACATTCCTCTGCTAGACGCTATTAAACAGATTCCTAGATATATGTCAAATTTTTGAAGGATTTGTGCACACATAAAAGACGTCTTAAAAGGGAACGAAAAGGTAAACATGGGAAGAAATGTTTCTGCTCTCATTAAAAAACCTATGGCAACAATACCTGGAAAATGCATAATAGGTAGTAACCGATCTGAAAATGCGATTCTTGACTTGAGAACATCTGTAAATGTTATGCATTTATCTGTGTTTACTTCTTTGTGTCTTGGTCCTCTTAAACCCACAGGCGTAATCATTCAACTCATCGCTAATTGAAGAACAATCCAACCTGCAAAACTCCTTAAAGACATCCTTATTTAAGTAAATAAACTTGTTTTTTTTGTAGATTTCTACATTTTGGACATGGTGGAGAAGATTCAAATTCTGGTGCAACAACCATCATCTTGAGTAGACCTTTCCTTAAGACAATCTGCACCAAGATTGATGTTCACGCAGGCATACTGACTATGGAGTTTGGAGACAGTTTAG
>Ga0123342_1005927_pt1 | contig 17309 bp, 7 predicted proteins | sample Turbeawhitnodule_FD_89960 | JGI IMG/M metagenome (GOLD analysis project Ga0123342, IMG submission 89960) | Root nodule microbial communities of legume samples collected from Mexico - Turtle bean Mexico white nodule | ecosystem: Host-associated > Plants > Roots > Nodule | place: Mexico: Nepantla... | reverse complement strand
CATGTGATGGCAGATGATTGTTGTTACTTGAGGTGTCAGCTTAGCTGAGATGTCAAGTTGCATAGTAATGTCTAACACGAAAACTTTATAAAAAAAAAAAAGGTTGTGTTTTCCTTACTACTTATATATTCTTGTGCATATTTTTATTCCTCTCAAACTTTGAAATACCAAATTATATTATTACTGTTTTGTTATGTTTCAATAAAAATGAAACACGATAAGAGAAAAAATACATTAAAATTTGGCAACTTGTTGTTATTTTAGGATTGCATGTTATATGCTAATGTGCAACAAATGTATATAAAATAAGTTACTTTTTTTACATAATGGTCTTATTAAATTGAAGTACTAAAAGCATGCTTGTTTACTTTAACTTTATACGAAATTAATTTTTCATTAAAAGTAATATTTTTGTCTTGCATTAAAAGTAATTTAAAGTAATTTAAAGTACCAAATCACATGCTTTACTATACTTTGAAAAATGTCTTATTACTATTTTGCTTTTGACATTATTTGTAGTTGCGATTTATTAAAACATAATTTCATTGTGATTAGGTGTCATACATTGTTTGCTTCCTCATTCCTTAAAAAGTTCTCATGATTTTATAAGATATAGTTTTTGAAACTATGGGCATGAAATTTATGGCCTACAACGAATTTATTTAATGTCTTTTTTTTTTTTAATTTCTATGTCTTTAAATAAAGGATTTCCTTTTTACAATTGAGGATTGAATTGAAGATCCACACCTTAGTAACTTGTTTTCATCACTCTCTACTTTGTATATTTTTATTTGTTATAACTCAAACGTTTTAGTACATAATATCGGAACACTTTTATAATTTTAAAAATAAAAAAATGATACAGTACAATTCGATCACATTATAATTTTAAAAATAATAGTGATAAAATTTTGGATGAACCAGTTATTTAGTTATGCGATAAAATTAAATTTAACAACTTTTTTTTCATATTGTTTATGCAGTTATCCACTTTATATGAGAAATTAAATTAATTATTATAATTTATTTAATATTCTAATCGATGTTAAATGAAATCATTCATCACTATTATAAGAATTGATGTAAAAATATTAAGGGTTTTATTTATATTAAATGAAATCATTCATTACAATTACAAAGATTACAAAGATGGATGTCAAAATGTTAAGGATTTTATTTGTGTGACTAATGCACATGAATCATTAAAAAAAAAATTTATAAAATGTGTAGAAAAGTGCTTTAACGATGATTAAAAAAATTATATAAAGACAATTTAGTAACCATCGTTATTTTGAGTATTGTTATAAATTAATCGTTTATAACGACACATATAAAAAATCATCTTTATTAGAGTAAATAACAACAACAAAAATCGGACTTTATGAACCGTGAGTGGGACACCTGTGCATGGCTCCAAGGAGCAAGAGAGGAGTTGGCCGCTGGTGCCGCGGAGGAGCAAGGAGCGCGCGGAGTCCATGAGAGAAGTGTGGAGGCGTGCGGAGTCTGTGAGATAAGCATGGAGGTACGCGGAGGGGCAGGGAGGTGCGGGGAGAGGCGTGCGACAGGAGCGATGACATGGGACGAGCAACGACACAAGATGAGCAACGATGTGGGAGGAGCAGTGGCGCGAGGGTGACGATGAAGGCACAAGTTCGTGGGTGTAGCGGCGCGGGGCAGGAACGGACCGGGGCAGGTCCCACTGTAGACACTCGATATTGGATGTTTGAACTTACCTGATCCTTTCTATTGGATTCGCTGGTAATCTTTGGATCAGGTGTTAGTCTCTGATAAGGGCATACTTAATGAGTCTTCCAGAAGACGAAGTGGGATTGAAATGAAATCCAATGATTATGATTGAAAATAGATCCATGTGTGGTTTATATGAATGATGGAATTGGTATTGAAATTTTATATGAAATCATTTAAAGAAATGTTTATAAATTATCAGTCTAAATTGGTTATATTTCCATGAATTATGTTATGAATTTTCTTTGTACTAGCTTACCCTTGCTTTTCGTGTTGTGTTTGAACTGCAATGACTGGACTATGTACACGAGCAGATGACCATACAGGTGCAGGAGAGCCTTAGAGGTTTCAGAGTTTTATTTTGAACTATGAATATGTAAATATTTGTATTTTTTTATAAATCATAATCATGTGTTAGGAATGTTTTAAAAAAAACTCTAAATTTGTATAAAAATATGTAGAACATGTCTTTAAATACTTAGATGTATTTTCGGGGTGTTACAATTTTGGTGGTTTAATTTGTTTTAAACTTATTTATCTATCCACAATAAAGATTAAAAGAGAGTTCCTAAAATATTATCTTTTTTAATATAATAAAAATATAAATACACGTTAGTCGAAACGTGTGTATTTTTTTTCATTATTAATTAAATATAATAAATTTTTGACAGGTAACATCACATGTCAATTCTGTAACATTTTTTCCGCTAAAAGATGACCATTATGGCCAATGGTCATTTCATATCACTATTTTATTTTAAATAGCATTTTATTTTATGTGATTAAAATTTTATAATATTGAAAGTTATAAACATAGTGACAAAACTAAAGAATCAATGTGTACGTTATACTTAGAATTAATAAATATTTTATCTATATCATAAATAAAATTAATACTTTTACATAAAAAAAGTTAACTGTTATTATTATCTGAAATCCTCAATATTTGCAGTCACTTTATATACCTGTAGATGAAATAAAATATCTATTATTTTATCTATCAAAATTAACGTTGAAACTAAATTAAAAAATACAATTGGAAAGAGAGAGAAAGGACAGAGAGAGAAAAAAATGCTGGTTTAATAGAGATGAAAGGAGAAAAAACAGTTTAAAAATCCAAGCTAAAGTAAACAAAGTGCCCACATATTATACATTCATATAAATTGATTATTTTGCACGTATGATTAATTACTGTATTCTTTTAATAAAGTAAAAATAACCGGATTATGTTATAAAAATATTGTAAATATTACAAAAATAATTATTATTTCACATTTTTATTGTATTTAATGAATTTATCATTGACAATAAAATTTGAATTAATATTTATATAAAATAAATATATTATAATTATTTTTTTAACAAGAAAATATAAAAAAAAAATTATTTAAACTACTAAAAAATTATAATAATTAATCTCCCTCGTGTAGGTTAATCCACTTCACCTTATCATTGACTTGCATGAGCCATTGCCATATGAGTCTAAGTGCACAAACACATTACAAATACTTAGTGAGTTTCACAATTTTTCTATGGATTGTCGAACTTTGTTACACATTTATCATATACTCTTTAGAATATGGATGATTTATTGAGTGAAAACTCTTTATTTAATTTTTTTTAGTCTGAAAAATTTATCGAATAAGCAAAGAGAATTTCACAGAAAAAAAAGAGTTTGTTCAGCCATGAAAACTATCAATAAACTTAATGAGTTTTTTTTTTCTCAAATTGGTAGAATTTAAAGTCATTTTTTAAATAGATTTTTTTATTTTTATTTTTAGAATTGAGTAAATTGTATATCTAAAATACTATTTAATTTGAAAGAAATCGTCATGGTACTATATGTGACAGTGTTAAAAAGAAAAGAAGCGCACAGAACCTCACCCTGCACACACCATTTTCTTTCTTTCTTCGTTCTCCCTCCATATCTCCTTATCTTTTCTCTTAATTTCTCACTCCATACCTCATCTATTTTAGAATCTGATCGAACCACGCTGTAGTTGAGGAGTTAAGGAACATTTCTACTCGATCAGATTTTCAAACAGAGTAAGTTCATTTTTACTCTAAATATCATTTGTTTTATGTTTTTCCTTAGGGTTTAGTCATCAATATTGGTGGGGTCAGTTGAGAAGTTTAACCCTCTCAACTTATTCTACTATATAATGAATTTTTGTTATATTTGGATAACTTGCATTAGGCCCGTAAATCTTGAAACTTATCCTGACCGTGGGGAATAAAATTCTAAAAGTTGCTTGGAAAGCAAGCAATTAAGGTAAGGGAAGCTAAATTTAATTTTTAATAGCACCCTAAAATAGAAGATCTGAATGCGGAGGGGACGTGGTCCCAATATTCAATTTATCTTGCAGGGATGTCGTATGTTTATATATTGTGTTGTTTGTTTATATATTATTTAAACTAGTAAAAATATTAGATTTTGATGGTTTAGTATTTAAGTGTCGTTTTTTCTTTTAAATAAGATTTTGAATATTGTGGTTTGCGTTTTGAATGATATTGTATGATGAAAATTGTATGAAATTGATGTCATACATTTGAGATAATGTACAAGTTGTTATTTAATGGTACATTAAGTATGAAAAACCTATGTTTAACGGAGATCCTCTGACTTCACTGATGATCTTAAGTCATGTAGACTAAGATATCAGGTGGTGAGAAGTCGAGAGGGAGTTCATACACACCGGGTTCCACTGTAGACACTCGGTATTTGATGTTTGAACTTACCATGATCCTTTCTATTCGATTCGCTGGTAATCTTTGGATCAGGTATTAGTCTCTGGTAGGGGCATACTTAATGAGTCTTCCGGAAGATGAAGTGAGATTGAAATGAAATCCAATGATTGTGATTGAAAATAGATCCATGCGAGATCTATGTGATTGTTTTATTGTTGAGATTTGAAGAAAATTGAATAATTTGATAAATTGATCATGTAATTTGGTTTTCTCTTTGGATTTAAGTGTGTATATTATAAAATTCTATTTTCACTAGCTTACCCTTGCTTTTCTTGCTGTGTTTGAACTGCGATGACTGTACTATGTACATGAGCATATGACCATACAGGTGCATGAGAGCCTTAGAGGTTTCAGAGTTTTATTTTGACCTATGGATATGTAAATATTTGTATTTCTATAAATCCTAATCATGTATTAGGAATGTTTTGAAAAACTCCAAGTTTGTATAGAAACGGGTAGAACTTTTATTGTAATAGTTATATATAAATTATGGGGTGTTACACTATACGAGTTTACAAAATTATATAAAAACTATATTTATCACATACGAGTGTAGGAGAAAATGATTTATGTAGAACAATTTTTAAAAATTTAATTTTAAAAAAATTGTATATCTAAAATATGATTTTAAATTAAAACTTATTTAAAAAAAATGTTTTTTTATATATAATTAAAAAATGGTTAAAAGGAATATAAAAATATTTTAAATATAAATTTCATTTAATACATTTAAATTATTTTAAATTCTTAACAAAATTAATTATGTATACTTTAATAATATAAAAAATATAACTAAATTATTTTTTTAAAATATCAAATTAAATAGGATAAAAAATTAAATGAAGTGTTTTAATTTCCTATAATTTTTTGTTTTATTATATATATATATATTAATAATCCTATGAAAAAGATATAATTTTGAAATAATATATAATTGATATATATATATATATATAATTAGATATTGCATGCATATTTTAGTATTATATTTTAGTAAATGAACACACTATGAAATATTTCATAATTTTTATTATTTCTAAAAAAAGTTTTATTTATTTTTTAAATATTAAGTATTCTCTTATGATAAATAAAAGATTCTAGAAAATATTTAAACAGTTTAACCTATGAAGTTATTTGACTAAAAGGGTATTTGAGGGAAAAAAATGACTTATACATCTGAGAAAACTCTTTCGAAATCAAATATAGGAATATATACTCCTCAGGAAAACAAGTGTAAATATTTGCTGAAATAGTTGTAATTAATCAAATAAATTTTAACCGCTTTAAAAAAAAAGGATATATAAAAAATCATGTTTCGCAAAAAAATTAATAAATTTTAAGATTTAAGTTATGCTCTGATTAATAACGGATTAATAAAGCATCATTTCTCATATTTTAATGATGAGGAATATTACTTGAAGAAAATATAATTTCAACTTACTATGAGAAAAGCCGAATCGATTTGGGAGGGGAGAAACTCCTATTCGAAGGTGAGGAGAAATACTAAACAAATAATTAAAATAAATAAAAATTGTTTAGGTAAAAAAAAATATAGATAAAAGTATAGATGTATTGAAGACCATAAAATAAAGCATTTAATGTTGATTAACTTTTTTTTGTTAAGTTTAAAGTCTTAATTTATAATTACTTACTCCTCTTAAAATTATAATTAGATTTAAATCAAAATCTCTTTAATAGATAATAAATATATTTGTAATATTTTTTTAACTTGTCCTGATTTTAACATAAAGTTTCATGGCATAAGTACGAGTGACAATAATGTATATATTCTTTACTTCCTCATTATTATTTAAATTACTAAAACTACGTAATTTAACAAATTTATTTTCATTATTTTTTAATCTTTTATTTATTTCATTTAAAGAGCCTTTTTAACATTTTTTTTTATCTCAACTATTTTACTCGTTCAATATTCACTAAATTGATTTAGATTTCCAAAGTATTTACCTTCTCCTATCAAAGTCTCAAAAATACATTTTTTTTCTTGGTGGGTCTCATTTAAATGATGTATTATATTTTATGAAACATAAAACTTCAATTTTTTTAATTAAATTGTTTGTATGACATACATTTGACCATATGTTCATTTTTAATATTTTTATTTATTAGTGACGTTTTATCATCTGAGAATATTTGATTGTGTTCAATTTTGTAATTATTATTTAATATTTTATTTTATGATTTATAAAATTATAGTTTATTTTTTGAAATTAAAAAATATAAAAAATTCGTGTTTTTTACACTAAATATTTGATAATAATTTATATAAAAATTAATTTAATTAATATTTTAAAAAATATTAATTAAAAAAATGATAGGTATTATCGTATGGAGATGAAAACAAGTATAGTGAAACTCGATTACCTTATTTTCCTCTAATAATTAATTTACTAATAGTTATTTTCCTCTAATAAAAGAAATGCTTATCAGCACAGAATCTTTGAACCTCGAGGATTATTGAAGAGAGTGCTAAATGGGTTGGTAAAAACTTACCATCTGAAGTAAAAATAAAAATAGATAAAAATAAATATATTTTCTAAAATGATTTAATTTTGAACCAAACACCATGAATGTTAATAAATGAATGAAAAAACTTAAAGATTAAAAAAGAATGGTAAATTTTTTTGTGGGAGCGGAAAGCGTGGACCACTCTCACTGGCCTAACACACTCCACAAAACAAAACATTTCACCATAAACTTAATTACACACCAAGTTTGGCAAAGAAAAAAATGGAATAACTGCTCTTAATTTTACTTTTCTCTGCTCTCGATGCAACCACCACTACCATTAGGTTTAGGTAAACATGATGTATTGCAATTAATGACCCAAATTAAGAACTCCGTTGACAAATGCTAATAAGCTAAGCTGTCACACCTTATATTAATTAATCAACTATTCATACCACTTACTATGTAACTAAATTAAAAAAATATACTTTAAATCTAATTCAATTTTATTATAGATTATAAAATCGATTTATAAGATTATATATATACTCATTTTATATTATGAAATATTATTATCTATAATTGATGTAATATTTTAAACACATTTATCTCGTTGTGTGTGATATTATATATTTATGTGATATGATAGCGAACGATCTTATAAGTCAAATAAACTCTCACTATGATAAACTCTAAATACTGAAATTTGTTAACTTCTACATGTGACTATATATTTATAGATAATCTAATAGTGGGTACAAAATCAAATTTTAAAGGGGAAGTAGTGAGTGTACTGCAAGCTTTTGTTTTGGTTCAATTAAAGGCTTGGTCATGAGTTACATCCAAGTCACAGTTTGCGAATTTTTCCTTTTCTGATTGGTGCATAAATTCGTTGGTTTGTATGAGGATGATCTCATGAGGTATTAAATGACTGTTTCTTCGAGATGTCTTCCTCTAGGTTAGCTATGAAAGTTCTGTTTAGGCCAACTTTAAAGTAAGTCTTGTGATGAAGGTTATGGTTGAGTTAATCACCCCTTAAGTGATTCATATTTATTTATTTCTTATTGCCGATAAAAAAAAATCAAATTTTCACTAGAATATACGACTTTAGTATCATAAAATTTTAAGTTTAATTCAATCTTCTAAAATTAGTTGATAATATTAAAACCAAATTAAGTATTATTTTTAACCGTAATTAATCTGTTTCAATGTTATTGTAAAAAGAAGGAAAAAGAAACTATTTGGTGACACTTGGGTTGAACCCTACATTTGCGCCAATGAACTCGAAGTGGCCAACACGTTCACCATCGCTGCAGCTTTCGTACTTACTTTCATAGCAAAATGAATTAACCAGTCAACGATGGCTTTCCACAAACTTATCACGTCCACGACTTCACATGCCTTAGCATCTACTTTTGCTTTGTTAGTTGAACGTAAATACAAGTAGAATAAATAAATAATTAATAAAAAAAATGAAAATCAATGATAGAAAAAAAAATGAAAAATAAGACTTACTAATGGCTGATTGGAATGTGATTATGTTTTGATTTGTTGTCGCGTTTATTGTTAGAACCAATGTTCCTTAAATGTTTCGTAATCGATAAAATACTTGTCTTAATTACTTTGAAAAAATCCGGGAAAGAAATGCATGTGGTGATAAATTGACTAATTTAAGATTTATTCATAGAGAATTCTTTTATTGGTATAATAGGCTACCATCTAGTCTCTTATTAGAAATTTTTATGAATAAATATAGTCTACCTATCGATTTTGTTAACATATGAATTTTGGTCTAGTTTTTCTATATTTTTGTATTTTTTTAAAAAAAATTTAATAATATTTTTTCCATAATGATAAATGATTGTTGTTATTTGAAGTGTAGTGAAATGTCATAAAAACTTTTATTTTAAAAAAATGATAGAAAAATATTTTACGAAAAATGATTTTTTTTTTTTAACTTGAAATTAACTAGTATATTGAACAGAGTTGTTGAAGAACTTGTTCCATTATTTGTACTCTGTTCATACACCAGAAATAATTAAAAAATTCAGCAGTGCCTTGCTACCGACATCTATGGACGTGTATCAAATCATTAGACACAAAGTTTAAATATAATAATATAACTAATCAATAAATAATTGGTTTAGCCCAACAGTACTTTGTAGAATAAGAATTTGTTGTTCATGTCCAATAGTTAAGATAAGTTTCAGCAACCTTCTTTATTATATGTACTAAAAAACTTGTCATGAAAAATGAAGATTTGGTTGCTTAAATAAAATAATCGCAATTATTAAGGAAAGATTTTGGATGTAATGTGAACAATTTTAAAGCATTTTATAATGAGTAAAATAATATAATATAAAAAAAGTTATTGTGATCAATCATTATGAATATCTTATGTAATAAAAAAAATATGTGAAATGAAAAATAATCAAATTTTATCTTATAGTACTAAAAAAAATTATTAAATAGAAATTAATTTAAAAACTAAATTAATTAGTCATTTAATTAAATTAAATATGATTTTATAAATTAAAAAATTATTTATATCTAAAGTAATTTTTATTATTAATAAAATTTATAAAATGGTTTCTAAATTGTTATGTAACCATTAACTATAAAAAAATTTAATTAATTATTATTTTAATTGTATTCTAAATTAGTCAATTATTATTTTAATTATATTTTAAATTAATCTATATTAATGTATTAATATTAATTTAAAATTTAAAATATTAATCATTAAAATTTTAGATAATTAATTTTAATTTAAAATTTAAAATTATTTTATAAATTTTTATTAATAATAGAAACTAATTTAAAAATAATATTTTTTTAATTTTTAAATTAATATCTAATTTAGTTAATGTAGTAAATAATTATTTTTGGTTTTTATATATAGTTATTATTTAATAATTTTTTTAGTATAGGTAAAAAAATATACATATAAAAAAAAACTCTTACATTGAAATTTAATAAATAATTTATTAATGAAAAGGAAATAAATACAGCAAGAAGGTAAGATAACATTTCAAAAACTCTTTTTTAAGTAAAGTTTAATTAAAAATACTACAAAATAGTAGGGTTGTCCACAGGTCCAATCCCAAATACCTAACTCTTACAACCAATTTTTCTAACTTTGGAATCCGCGTGTATGAAAAACAAACTAAACTATTTAATTGTTAAAAATATAACAAATTAGCATCTAATTAATATGTTCATTGGCTATTTGTTATATTTAGGTAATATTTGTAATTATAGTTTTTGTAGCATATGTGATATTGTAAATATTTTTAGAAACATATTAAATGAATATATTTTCAACTGAAGAGATGTTTAATTACACACGTGAAAAACAGTTCAAATGATGCCGAAAACTAATAGAATTAGGTTATAAACATGGAAATAAAAGTAAGGAAAAGAGATATTATATTATATTTAATATATAAATAAATTTGCTCACATGATATTTATAAATAACAAAATCAGATTATAGAAATAAACCAATAAAAAAATGAAAAGTGTTTTTTTTTTCTAAACCTAAAAGAAAAATAATCGGACTATAGAAGCTTTGGTCTTTCTTTCTTCAATTGAAATATCTAACATTATAAAAACATGGTAATAAAAAATAAAATAAAGAAAAAAGTGATTACCTAAATTCTAGACAATAGAATTAAATAATGCTAACATATCAATAAAAATCAAAATAAAGAAAAGAAGTATTATCAAAATAAAAATACTTAAAAAAATCACATAATGTCAATAGATAATAGAGTTAGGTTATACAAACATAAAAATAAAAGAAAAAGTATATTTTATTTAATAGCCAACAAAATTTACTAGCATAATACCTATAACAAAATCAGATTATAAAAACATGTAAATAAATACAAAATGAAGGAAAAAAACATGTTGTTTTTATCAGATACATAAAAATGATATGCTTAATATATACTAAATAAATAATGGAACCATTTTATAGAAACACATGACAAAAAAACACAGTTTATCTAACACCCCTAATTTATTACTTACCTCTTAAATTGATTATTCTTTCACTTATGTTTATTGCTTCTCTTCAATCTTTCTCTTTCAACTTTTATTACACTCATATTGTCAAACATTTAAAATGTTATAGTAGAAAAAAGTGAAGATATTTTTTTAATTTCCCTTAGGTGTCAATATAATACAAAAATTGTTAAAAGTTTTCATCCCTTTTCCTATATTTTTATTGTCAAACTAGTAAATGTTAAAGCGGATAAAAGTAAAAAGTTATTTTTTTATTAAATTTCATAATAATAAGACTAAAATAACTTTAAATGTATTGAGTTAATATAATGAAAAAGCAATCATTGGAATTTCATTTCACATATTTTTTACGTAAATATATGAAGTAAGATTCTAATTGGCAATGACAATAAATAAAAGATAGAACATAAAATATTAAAATAGCAAGAATAGTGTGGTAGTGAGAAGCTTTGGAATCATGGAAGTTTGGTCCTTCACGTTATAATAATTAATTATAAAATTTGCAATTGAGACTTTTCTATTATACTCGTTCTTTGATTTGTGAGAAGAACAACTCAAAGCGAAGACATAGCCTCAGAACCATGGAGATTTGGTCCTTCACTTCACAAACTAATTTCATTTAAACAATATAAAAAGCTTTTGAGACAAAGTCGAGTCAGATATAATAGGTTTATTTAAGAAAATATTTTCGGAAAATTTCCACTAAAAAATAAAGCTTTGATAATTTAAAACAATTTTATAAAATAATCATCGTTTAAAAATAAAGAAATATTATTTAATTGAGTTATATCCCTGGAACAATATCTTTATAGAAAAAAAAGTTAATATTGATATTTTTTTACTAAACCTGTGAATTGAGCGCTTGAATATTCAATTTCGAATGAAAAATTAATAAACATTAACTCTTGTTAAACTAATAAATCATAACTTGAGCAACATGACTTATTTTTTTAAGTCACAAACTTTGAGAGTCACTCTCAAGTTTCTGACATTTTATTTCTTAAGTGATAATTTATTTTTTTTATAATATTTTTAAAAAGTAAATAATTGTCTTGAAATTTTCTTTACTTTTAAATTATAAGTTTTAATTTGAGTATTAAGCTTTATCAATTAAGTTATCAAAATAATGTTTTAACAACAATAATCAGTCTTAACAATGAATGTCATCATTTGAACGGTGTTTGAAAGATCAACTTTGACACTTAATTTATGTATACAAAAATCACAAAATGACATAGTTTACATTTAAATATATCATCCAAAATAAAATCAATTCCAATTCATTGATCAATTTTTTAACACAAAAAACAACATTTTTTTTCTTAAAACATTATGACCTATATACTAACTCAAGTCAATTATGACTACTTAAAAATCAAAGTCTAAATTAAGTCAAGAGTAACATAAAAGAGAAAAATAATATCACCAACAATTCCAATATTCTAAATTCATAGAAAAATCAATTCAATTTCACATTACTTAACACATTTTAAGTATATAACCAAAAATCATCCACAATTTTAGGTTACCTCATCATACCTAAAAGTAGTTTGGTGCTTACCAAATTTTCAACCTTTTGCTCCTATAATGCATAGATTTTCTAAGAAACTTCCTATCATATTTTTTAAAACTCCAGCTTATAAAATCAATACCTCAACTTATTTAGCCACTAAATGTTTTCTATTTCTCAATTGATTTAGGTAATAAGATATAAATTTTTCGAATGTGAAAAAAGAGAGTAAAAAATAGATAAACACAAACTGTAGGAAAATGAGTAGCTTACCGATATTGAGATCATATTGAACATATTATGACTTGTTTTTAACTATCTACTTAACGATATGATAATGGTGAAAATGGTAAACTACTAATCTATAAATTTAGGAGAAAAATATAGATTTAAAAAGATGAAATCTTATAATAAATGAAGAATAAAATATGTTAAATATATTTATGATTTTATAAAATTATATTTATTTAATTTAAATTTGATTATATAAATTTAAATAAATGGTATCATCCATTAGAGTATATTGGACGAAGTGAGAAAATATAAAAAAAAATACCTCGATCATTTTTGTTGTAATAAAAAATAGATCACCACATAATGCTTTAAAAGATGTATTTTGACATAGTTGAGGATAGGGATGGCAAAGTGGGGCGGGCGTGCGGGTCGGTCTGCGGTCCGCTGGTAAAAAACGTGGGATGGATTGACCTTTTCAACCCGCTAACCCGCATTAGTCCGCGACTCGCGCGGGCCAGCAGCGGGGCGGGGCGGGGCGGGCTGGCCCGCTAACCCGCAAGAAAAAAAAAATGGATGAAAGTTTTTCTAAGGTGACATCCAATGTTATTGAAATAAAATAATATCAATAATGTTTTTGAATTAATGTTTATGTTTATGTTTAATGTTTTGGAATTAGGTATTTTTAATGTTTTGGAAATGGAAGAATAGTGATATTTGATATTTATCTTAATGTTTAATGTTTTGATGTTTGAAAAAGAAAAAAAAAATTAGGTTTGATAGTAACAAATATATAGGTTTAATTTGACAATTTTTTAAGAACAAAATGAAAAAAAAAAAGAACGCAGGCTGGCCCGCAAACCCGCGGGCTAGCTCTTATGCAAGGCGGGTCGGGAATTATAGCCCGCAATAACTTTGCGGGGCGGGTTAACCTGCCCCACATTTTTGCGGGCCAAACGCGGGGCGGGCCAGTGCGAGGCGGGCTGGACCGCTTTGCCACCCCTAATTGAGGAAACAAAAGTAATTATGCTAGAAAAAATAGATAACAATTTAAATGAAAATATTAATTATTTTGATTCAAAATAAAACGAAAATAAAACTTAAATGGTTCATTACTTATTAAAATATTAATTTATTTTCACAACAAATTATGTATTTAACATAAAATAATATATTATTTTAAGGTTTATATAAATATATTTTGCTTTTCTGGCATCTCTTCCAACGAGGTAAAGAAGCAATGACCTTATCTTTTATGTTATCTCTTCAATGAAGGTAGAGGAAGCACTAAGTCTATCTTTTATCTTTTATGTTATGTTTGGATTGAAGAGTGAAGATTTGAGGGACTGGAAGAGATTTGAGAAGATAATATGAAGAAAGTTTGTATTTGGATTGAGGTATGTTAGAGTGAATGTGTGAAGAAAATTTATTGAAATATGGTTGCGAAGATGTTTTGAATTATTTTTAATGATGTAAAATGCAAGATAACAAATTTACCATTGTATAAAAATTTAAAATGAAATATCAGTTAATTTTATGTACATTTTAATTAATTAAAATAATGTAAAATAAAAATTCATAAATAAAATAATGTAAAATAAAAATAAATAAACAAAATAAAATATTTTAATTTTTTTTTATGATTTTTTTTTTTGGCATATCTCGCTCAAGGGAGAAAATTCTCGCTCAAACGATAATAAGGTGAAAAAATAGGGTGTCTTCGAGTTCATTTTCGCTTAAGCAAGAAGTGATCTCGCTCAAGAAAAAATGGAATGAGATTTGTGGTGCTCTTGGATCCGTTTTTGCTCAAGCTAAAAAAATAAAAAAACACTTAAATTTTTTTACTTTTTCCTATGCAAGCTTGGTTTATTATATTTTTATTATTATTGAGTACACAATTTTATTTTTATTTAATAATGTGATTAAAAATAAGTATTTATGCATTTATGCGAAATTTGTGGTATATATTGAATTGCTTTATAAATTTAAACTTTGACGTTATTTAATGGTGTATTTAGGTGTTAAATGAAGTATGTAATGATGTGAAAATGTGTTTGAGACATATTATTTTCATAAAGGAAATATTGTGTTGAGATTGTTATGAGAATATATTGATTTGTGATGTACTCTGAAAATGGATGATCCTAACTCTAATGGTATTTTGGAATCATATAAATGATAAGTATTAGGTGGTGAGAGTCGAAAGAGATTCATATGATTCTGTCTGGGATGTAAAAAAAAAAACCTAGTTTATTAGGTCATATGAATTAACCTTGTCATACGATGAGATTGAGATTGTGTGCATTGGAACAGATGATGTTGCAGGTGAGAAAGAGCTTCGCAATGAGTAGATGAAATGTTTAGTTTTCTTACGTATTTTGATTTGATAATGTTTATATATTAAAATCTCTATGAAGAATCATATATCTTAAAATACTGTGAATATATGTATATACATCTTACATTTGACACTTCTTATAGTTGTGGTAAAAACATGGATGTTACAAGATGATTAACTTTGTTTTAACTATAAAAAATAATTGATAGAAATCAGGTATAAATCAACAAAGAAAAAGGACATTACAAACAAATCAGGTTAAAACAGCAACAATTTCACCATTTGGTAATTTATTTAATTTTAATTAAGAAACTAAAGATTATGTTGATTGAATACTAATCTATTACTAGGATTATTAACAATTATGTTCATTATACTTTTAATCAATACCATTGGGTGTTGTAAATTCTTATAAGATAAACTTAATGTTAAGACTTATTTAATTTAGTTTCATTTTTTAATAATAAATATTGCATATTCGCAATTATTAAATGAATGATATTTTAAATATTATAAAATAATTATTATCTTTTGTTTAATAGTACTATTTGATTATTACAACGGCAGAACATTAATACGCTTCAATGGCGAATTAAAATAGGGCATACTTTTGTAAAAAAAACTTCTTTTGTTGTATTTTTCCCCATCCACTATATATATTATTTATATTATTATCATATTATAAAAAAACTACAAAAAAATCTACTCACATATACATACACTTATACTTCACTTTCCAAAAACTTTATCCTAATGCACTTGTTATACTATCTTCCTTGTGCTATCTCTCCACATAACTACATGGACATATAAACTAAGTCAACTCCTATGACAAGGTAAATTCATATGACCTACCAAACAAGTTATCTTTCCAATTGAAAACTCGGTCATATGAACCTTTTTTCAGCTTTCAACACCTAATAATTTTTATCTATATGATTTTAATATATTAATAGAGTCATAATATATCATTCTAAATGAATATTTAATTCAATGCACATCATAAATAATTTTAACACGGTATTTTCTTCACGCTCTCTATCATACCTCCATATAATTCATAGTTCGCATCACATATAAACATACCCTTCAATCACATATAAATTCAAATTTAAAAACAATTAAAAAAATATCAAAAAAACTCGCATAAAATTAATGTTTCATGTACATGTAAAAATTAAAATTTATATAAATATCAATTAAAGCAACAAAAAAATCAACAAACAATTTTTTTTAGCTTGAGAAAAATTTATTCATTTAAGCGAAAATAAGACTGAAACAAGGATTAGATTTAATTGGAGTACTATTTTTTTTAAGCAAAAATGTCTTGAGGGAAAATAGGGCTGAGACAATACTTGAATTTTTATTCTATTTTCGATTGAGAAAAATATAGAAATTTAAGTCTCATCAGCTAACCCATCTGATTCCTAAAACAATTTCAAAGTTTTTGTCGAAATAATTACAAAATGTTAAAGTGTTTAGGTTTTAGGATACAATAATAAAATATTTGAATATTATTTTAATTATATCATTACAAAATGTATTATTTTTAATTTACTAAATGACAAATTTATCATTTACCCAAAACAGATCCAGTGTTATGCTTTGCGCATGAATTCAGTAATTCATTTATGCCCACTACTAATCCATAGCCACAGCTATACAATCAAATTTCTATGACGTTTTAAGATGAATAAAATCTCATCGATTTTAAGTAAATGTGTTAAAAATAATGAGAATTATTCAAACAAAAAAAATATCTGTGTAATAAACTGGACCTGTTCCGTTCGTTAATTGAAACGTCTTTGTGCGCGAACCGTCAGCTAGGGACTCCTTCCCACTGGTTACCTGTGGATTCTTGCAAAAGAAGACAAAGGGGCGCCTAGCGGCCGTTTGCACTCCGACGCTCAAGTCAGCCAGCAAGAAACACAAAAAAACTATGCACCTTCGTATCGGACCGTGAAGGGTACTCTGAAGGTGGTTAAATAAACTGTGTCTAGTGTATATTTTCTCCTTCTGACAAAGATCTTTCCCTAGTCCCTTGTGCGTAACATCAAGGCTCGAGCAAGCAACTAGAGGAGTTTCTGGAAAATTTGCCAAAAGTTCGAAGTCCCCCTTTCCAACATTCAAAGCGCTATTTAAGCTACTCCCGCATTCAAAGCGCCTTAAAGCGCATTTAATTATAAAACGTAGCGCATTTAAGACGTTTAAAACGCTTGGGAGCATTTATAGTACCTT
>Ga0123342_1005926_pt1 | contig 17311 bp, 19 predicted proteins | sample Turbeawhitnodule_FD_89960 | JGI IMG/M metagenome (GOLD analysis project Ga0123342, IMG submission 89960) | Root nodule microbial communities of legume samples collected from Mexico - Turtle bean Mexico white nodule | ecosystem: Host-associated > Plants > Roots > Nodule | place: Mexico: Nepantla... | reverse complement strand
CGGGCTTGGTAAAGAGCTCGATCTGCGCCAGCGTCTGGTTGGTGAACGAAGCCGACATGACGAAGGACGGATGACCCGTGGCATTGCCGAGGTTGAGCAGGCGGCCTTCGGAAAGAAGGATGATGCGATTGCCCTTCGGGAATTCGATCAGGTCGACCTGTGGCTTGATGTTGGTCCACTTCAGGTTACGCAGCGCCGCAACTTCGATTTCGTTGTCGAAGTGACCGATGTTGCCGACGATCGCCATGTCCTTCATCTGACGCATATGGTCGATGCGGATGACGTCCTTGTTGCCTGTTGTGGTGATGAAGATGTCCGCCGACGACACGACGTCTTCAAGCGTGACGACTTCGAAACCGTCCATGGCTGCCTGGAGCGCGCAGATCGGATCGACTTCCGTGACCTTGACGCGGGCGCCGGCACCCTGAAGCGAAGCGGCCGAGCCCTTGCCAACGTCGCCATATCCGCAGACAACAGCGACCTTGCCGGCCATCATCACGTCGGTGCCACGGCGGATGCCGTCGACCAGCGATTCCTTGCAGCCGTACTTGTTGTCGAACTTCGACTTGGTGACGGAATCGTTGACGTTGATCGCCGGGAAGGGCAGGAGGCCCTTCTGGCTGAGCTGGTAGAGGCGGTTGACGCCTGTCGTGGTCTCTTCAGTCACGCCCTTGATGGCGTCGCGCTGCTTTGTGAACCAGCCCGGCGATGCGGCCAGACGCTTCTTGATCTGTGCGAAGAGGATTTCTTCCTCTTCGGAATGCGGGTTTGACAGCACGTCCTCGCCGGCTTCAGCTCGTGCACCGAGCAGGATGTACATCGTGGCGTCGCCGCCATCGTCAAGGATCATGTTGGAAAGGCCACCGTCAGCCCACTGGAAGATCTTGTCGGTGTAAACCCAGTAGTCTTCCAACGACTCGCCCTTGATGGCGAAAACCGGAACGCCGGCAGCAGCGATTGCGGCTGCGGCATGATCCTGCGTCGAGAAGATGTTGCACGAGGCCCAGCGGACTTCGGCACCGAGTGCGACGAGCGTTTCGATGAGAACAGCCGTCTGAATCGTCATGTGCAGCGAACCGGTGATGCGCGCGCCCTTGAGCGGCTTTGCTTCGCCGAATTCGGCGCGGCAGGACATCAGGCCCGGCATCTCGGTTTCTGCGATCGTGATTTCCTTGCGGCCGAAGTCCGCGAGGCCGATGTCGGCGACGACATAATCTTTTTCAGTGCTCATTGGGTTCTCCAGGCTGAAAAGCGGCTCAAAATTCGAAAGCGCACGTGCATGCGCCAGATAGCGTCCACGCGGCATGCGCGGCTATGGTGGCCGTTTAGCAGGCTTCTATGGCGAAGGCAATAATGATATAAAGAAGTCTTTATATGTTTATATGAGCCGCGAGGGGCTCACATTTCCTCGCCGAACCGGTTCTGAATCAGCTCGTCGAGCGCGTCGAGCGCCTGTGCTGCCTGGTTACCGCTGGCGGAAACAAGGACGCTGGAACCGGGGCTTGCCGCCAGCATCATCAATCCCATGATCGACGTTCCGCCGACCGTCATTCCGTCTTTCGACACAGTGATGGCGGCATCGAAATTCTCGACCAGCTGAACGAACTTTGCCGAAGCGCGTGCGTGCAGTCCGCGCTTGTTGATGATCAGAATTTCTCGGGAGAGTGCCGTCCTGGGCGCGGTGTGCTCACTATTTGCCACTGAGGACGCGGCTCGCGACGTTGATGTATTTCCGTCCGGCTTCGGAGGCTTCGACGAGCGCCTTTTCCATGTTGTTCTCGCCGCGTACGCCGGCAAGCTTGATCAGCATCGGCAGATTCATGCCGGCGATGACTTCCGTGTGGCCACTGCTCATAACGGATATTGCCAGGTTGGAGGGGGTCCCACCGAACATGTCAGTCAGGATGACGACTCCATGGCCGTCATCGGCACGGGACACTGCTTCCAGAATATCTTGTCGCCTCTGGTCCATGTCGTCTTCGGGACCGATACAAACCGTTTCGATGAATTTCTGAGGACCGACGACGTGTTCGACCGCATGACGAAACTCTTCAGCCAGCTTGCCATGAGTGACAAGCACAAGTCCGATCATGATACTACTGCTCCTAATGGCATATGCAAACGGTGGGCCCAATATCGCAATGCAGCAATCGCGTCCACCGTGGGGGCACATCTTGGCGATGAAAAGCCGAAGCGCAAGACAAAAATACGACTTTATAGGCCGGATTTGCCGATTCCGCGGGCATTACTCTCCTATATCGGGCGCTTTTGCCATCAATACCGCCAGCGGCAAGGGAGTATTAGCCAGCAACCGAATGACTGGCAGATCGATGCCGTCGGCAATAGTCGTCCGCTCACCTACAGGCGGCAACCGTTTTTCTCCGGACACGCTTCCCGGAAGAACAGCATAGTGCATCACCGCGCTTTCCGTGTGCGGCAGTCGGACGATGCCGGTGCCGCGCAATTCGATCAAACCGGCAATCGTGGCAGGGCACGTCGCAATCACCGTTCCATCCTGTTTTGAGATCAGCACTTGGTCGTCGGCAACGAGTATCGCCGACATGCCCATGCGCTGCGCTTCGTTGATGCAAGCAAAGGCGAGCATCGACTTTCCCCATCCCGAAGGTCCCATGAAAAGAAGACCGGTGCTGCCGACGACGATAGCGGTTGCGTGGATGTTCGAAGGGGTGTCCGTCATGCGGTGGTATTGGCGGGAAGGGCGAGGATGAAGCGCGCTCCGAGCAGATGTTCGCTCTCGGGATCGATAATGTTCTCCGCGCGCAGCGAACCGCCATGTGCCTCGGCGATCTGGCGGCTGATTGACAGGCCGAGGCCAGAATTCTGCCCGAAGCCCTCAGATTCCGGCCTATCGGTATAGAAGCGCTCGAAAATACGATCGATGTTTTCGGCCTGAATGCCCGGCCCGTTATCCTCGACGTAAACGATGCAGCGAGAGCGCGTTCTGACCAGCCGCACGGTAATCCTGCCGTCATGCTCCGGCACGAAGGAGCGCGCGTTCTCAATCAGGTTTGTAACAATCTGTCCGATGCGCAGGTCGTGGCCGTTCACCACGAAGCGCGTCTTGACGCCCGGCTTGCGCTCGATGGCGAACTCAATCTGCACTTCTTTCTTGCGGCTACGGATCTGCCGCGACACGTCGATGAGGTCGCGAAGCAGGATTTCCAGATCGACCGAACCTGCATCGACCCGCGCCAACTCGGCATCGAGACGGGAGGCGTCGGAAATATCGCTGATCAGACGATCCAGCCGGCGAACGTCATGCTGGATGACATCAAGCAGCCGCTTCTTGGAATCGTCCGTTTTGGCGAGCGGGAGTGTCTCGACGGCGCTGCGGAGCGACGTCAGCGGGTTTTTCAGTTCGTGGCTGACGTCGGCCGCAAAGCTTTCGATCGCGTCGATACGGTCGTAGAGAGCCGTTGTCATCTCGCGCAGCGCAATTGAGAGGTTGCCGATCTCGTCCTGACGTGCGGAAAAGTCCGGAATTTCCTCACGTTCCTTTGCGCCGCGGCGAACACGGATGGCGGCGGCGGATAGACGCCGCAGTGGGTTGGCGATTGTCGAGGAGAGAACAAGAGACAGCAGAACGTTGACAAGCGTCGCGACCCCGAACACGCGCATGATGCCGAGGCGCTCGGCATGGACGATATTATCGATATCGCCTGCTTGCGTGGACAACAGCAGCACACCGAGAACAGCGCGGAAGCGCTGGATCGGAACGGCGACCGAAACGATCAGCTCGCCTTTCTCCGTGGTGCGAACAACGGCGCCGCGCACGCCAGTCAGCGCGTTCATCACCTCGGGATAGATGGAGCCATCACCGCCCGGCGCTTCCTTGTACAGCGGCAGGTTTCCAGGCTGCAGAACTTTGTTGAAGATCGTCGTGAACCACTGGCTCCAGGTCTGCTCCTCGTCATCGACCGGCGGCAGATCAAAACGCAGGACCTGGCCGCGCGAATAGAGGTGACGAGAGTCGAGCAGCAGGTTGGCGTCGGCGTCGAAAATGCGCGCACGGGTTCTCGTCGGTGAAATCAAGCGGCGCAAGACCGGCGCGACCTTTTCCGGGTCGATCGGGAACTCGAGGTCCTCGTCGTTCGGCACCGGGGTAATGCTCTGGCCAGCCTGCAGTTCGAGCAGCTTTTCCGGGTCGATCGTGATCGAGTTCGTGTCGACCGAAGCGGAAGCCGAGACGGCGCCCGCGATGATTTCGCCCTGCGTCAGAAGGCTTTCGACGCGGGCGTCGATCAGCCCTTCGCGGAACTGATTGAGGTAGAGAATGCCGCCGTCGAGAACGACAAGCGCCGCGAGATTGAAGAAGAGGATGCGGCGTGTCAGGCTGGAAAAGACGGCATTACCGAAGATGCGGCGGATGATCGTGAAGGGATGCGACCAGCGTCGTCCCCTGACGCGGCGACTGCTTACGCCTTCCGCCTCATCCAGATCCCTTTCCTGCACCAACTGTGCCAACGACAGGCCCTTTCGGAGAGCGGGCCGCTTTCGCGATCACCAGCTCTCGACAATTCTCAGATGCCGCGCCGCTTCGGCGTCAGGCTGCTTCGCGGAAGCGGTACCCCACTCCGTAGAGCGTTTCAATCATATCAAAGTCGGTATCGACCATCTTGAATTTCTTGCGGAGCCGCTTGATGTGGCTGTCGATGGTGCGATCGTCGACATAGACCTGCTCGTCATAAGCCGCATCCATCAATGCGTCACGGCTTTTGACGACGCCCGGACGCTGGGCCAGCGAATGCAGAATGAGGAATTCGGTCACCGTCAGCGTCACCGGCTCACCTTTCCAGGTGCAGGTGTGGCGTTCCTGGTCCATGACCAGTTGGCCGCGCTCCAGCGAGCGAGCAAGCTGCTGTGCGGTGCCCGGTTTTGGAGCAGCACCGCCGGCCGCGGCGGCAGCCTCGCGGCTCGATGCGCGGCGCAGGACGGCCCGCACACGCTCGACCAGCAGACGCTGCGAGAACGGCTTGGTAATAAAGTCGTCGGCGCCCATCTTCAGGCCAAACAACTCATCAATTTCCTCATCCTTGGAGGTGAGGAAGATAACCGGCATGTCGGATTTCTGTCGCAGGCGGCGCAGGAGTTCCATGCCGTCCATGCGAGGCATCTTGATGTCGAAGATGGCAAGATGCGGCGGGCGGGCGAGGAGACCGTCGAGGGCGGAGGCGCCATCGGTATAGGTCTCGACCTTGTATCCTTCGGCCTCGAGTGCGATCGATACCGAGGTGAGGATATTGCGGTCGTCGTCAACGAGCGCGATTGTCGGCATGGTATTCGTCTCCGTCATCTATGCGCGTCTCCAGGTATTTAGAAGGTCCCCAGGCGGCCTTTGTGAACCGGATGCGCTTATGGGGATAAAGGTGGAACAAATTGTGGCAAAGATAAAGGGTGAGATTGTTGTAAAGTTTTGATGGCAACCAAGGGTGGTGTCGCCATTTAATCCAGTCATTTCTGATTCAAACGATTTAAAATATCACGGGAAAATTTAAATCGATTAATAGTTTGATATTACTACGTTTTATTGATTTTCTGCTATTGCGTTTTAAAAAAGCCGCCCGTACGGTCACCCTCAGTTCTTAACGGCACGAGCCTCAAGGGAAGGGAAAGACCATGGAGCTGTTCGGAGTCCACAACCCGGCGATAGAGCTGGCGACGATCGGTTTAGGGAGTGCAAACAGCGCTCGCTATAACTTTACGGCCGCCTCCCTCTATGAAGAATCGATTCGCCGGGGTGAGGCTGAACTCACCGCGCATGGTGCGTTGCGCGCGTTGACGGGTCAGCACACCGGCCGCTCGCCGAGGGACAAGTTCGTCGTTCGTGATGCCAACACCGACGGTCAGATCTGGTGGGACAACAACAAGCCGATGTCGCCGGAGAACTTCGCGCTCCTGAAGCAGGACATGCTCGCGCACGCCGCCGGCAAGGATCTGTTCGTTCAGGATCTCATCGGCGGTGCCGATGAGAAGAATGCGCTGCCGACACGTGTCGTCACCGAGTTGGCCTGGCATTCGCTGTTCATTCGTAACCTGCTGATCCGCCCGGAGCGCTCGACCCTCAATTCTTTCGCTCCGAAGCTGACGATCATCAACCTGCCGACCTTCAAGGCCGACCCCGAGCGCTATGGCTGCCGCACGGAAACCGTCATCGCTTGCGACCTGACGAATGGCGAAGTGCTGATCGCCGGCACCTTCTATGCCGGCGAGATGAAGAAGTCGGTTTTCACCGTGCTGAACTATCTGCTCCCGGCAAGGGGGGTGATGCCGATGCACTGCTCGGCCAATGTTGGCCCGGCTGGCGATGCCGCGGTCTTCTTCGGCCTCTCGGGCACCGGCAAGACGACGCTCTCGGCCGATCCAGCTCGCACGCTGATCGGTGACGACGAGCACGGCTGGGGCGAGGACGGCATCTTCAATTTCGAGGGTGGCTGCTACGCCAAGACCATCCGTCTGTCGGCGGAAGCGGAACCGGAAATCTATGCAACGACGCAGCGTTTCGGCACCGTTCTCGAGAACGTCGTTCTGAACGATCAGCGCGAACCTGATTTCAACGATGGCTCGCTGACGGAAAACACGCGCTGTGCCTACCCGCTGGATTTCATTCCGAACGCCTCGAAGACCGGTCTTGCCGGTCACCCGAAGACGATCATCATGCTGACTGCCGATGCCTTCGGCGTCATGCCGCCGATCGCCAAATTGACGCCGGATCAGGCCATGTACCACTTCCTGTCGGGCTACACCGCCAAGGTGGCCGGCACCGAGCGGGGCGTGACCGAGCCGGAAGCGACCTTCTCGACCTGCTTCGGTGCGCCGTTCATGCCACGCCATCCGTCGGAATACGGCAATCTCCTGAAGGATCTCATCGGCCGCCACGGGGTCGAATGCTGGCTGGTCAACACCGGCTGGACCGGCGGCGCTTACGGCACCGGAAAGCGCATGCCGATCAAGGCAACGCGCACGCTGCTTGCCGCAGCGCTCTCGGGCGAACTCGGCAAGGCGGACTTCCGCGTTGATCCGAATTTCGGCTTCGCGGTTCCCGTCGCGGTGCCGGGCGTCGAGACGGCCATCCTCGATCCGCGTTCCACGTGGCAGGATCCGATCGCCTATGACGCACAGGCCGGCAAGCTCGTGACGATGTTCATCGAGAACTTCGCCAAGTTCGAAGGCCACGTCGATGGCGGGGTGCGCGATGCGGCCCCGGGGTTTCGCGCCGCGGCTGAATGACGCGCCAAAACATTGATGATTCACGTGAAACCCGGCGGCGTTCGCCGGGTTTCTTTGTCTGTTCCCAAGCGCCGGCCGATATGAGATAGAAATCGCATGGCCAGCGACCCGCTTTACATCAACGATCGAATCACCATCGCCGGATGGGAGCTGACGGAGCAGTTCGTCCTGGCGGGTGGCCCCGGCGGACAGAACGTCAACAAGGTCTCGACATCAGTCCAGCTGTTCTTCAACATTCCCAACTCACCCTCCCTGAATGAGCGCGTGAAGGTGAATGCCGTGAAGCTTGCTGGCAAGCGCCTGTCGAAAGAAGGTGTGCTGATGATCGAGGCAAGCCGCTTCCGCAGCCAGGATCGCAACCGCGAAGACGCGCGTGAGCGGCTGAAGGAGCTGATTCTCGAGGCGGCAAAACCGCCGCCGCCGCCCCGCAAGAAAACCAAGCCGACAAAAGGATCGATCGAACGCCGGCTGAAGGAGAAGTCGGGCCGCGCCGAGGTGAAGAAGATGCGTGGGCGCCCGCTCGGAGATTGATATGCTGAAGCTGCCGAACGGCGTCAGTCACCTTCCGGACTGTCTGGACCGACCGCGGCAGCAGGCATTGGTCGATATCATCCGGTCGATCGTGGCGGACGCACCGCTTTTCGTACCCGTCATGCCCGGCACCGGCAAGCCGATGTCGGTGCGTATGACGAATTGTGGGCCGCTCGGCTGGGTCACGGACAAGGAGCGCGGCTATCGCTACCAGCCAACTCATCCCGTTACGGGCAAGCCCTGGCCGGATATGCCCGCGGAGTTGCTGGAAATCTGGAACGACGTCTCCGGCTACGACAAGCCTCCGCAGGCCTGCCTCATCAACTTCTACTCCGACGAGGCGCGCATGGGCCTGCATCAGGACAAGGACGAACAGGATCTCGCAGCACCGGTGGTGTCGATATCGCTCGGTAATAGCTGCCTCTTTCGCGTCGGTGGTCTAGCGCGCAACGACCGTACGCTTTCCTTCAAGCTTTCAAGCGGCGATGTCGTGGTCTTGGGCGCGGAGGGGCGCCTTTGTTTCCACGGCGTCGACAAGGTCTATCCATCGACATCGACGCTGCTGAAAAAAGGTGGCCGGATTAATCTCACGCTTCGCCGGGTAACGCCTTAGAGTTTCCTCAGGGCCACCTGTTCGATCAGGTGATTGTTGCCCTTGCGCAGGATCAGGTCGGCGCGCGGACGCGTCGGCAGGATGTTTTCCCGCAGGTTCTTCAGGTTGATGTTTTCCCAGAGGCCTTCGGCGATCGTCAGCGCCTCCTCCTCGCTGATCGAAGCATAGCGATGGAAGAAGGAGTGGGGATCGCGAAACGCCGTTTCGCGCAGCCGCATGAAGCGCGTCACGTACCAGTCGTGAATCCGGCTTTCGTCCGCATCGATGTAGCTGGAAAAGTCGAAGAAGTCGGAGACCATGGGCACGATCTTGCCACCGGCCGGCAGGTCGCGCGATTGCAGGACGTTGATGCCCTCGAAGATCAGGATGTCCGGCCGGTCGACGATCTTGTATTCGTTCGGCAGGACGTCATAGACCAGATGCGAATAGGATGGCGCTTTGACGTTCGGCTGTCCGGCCTTGATCGCGGCCAGGAAGCGCAAGATCGCGCCGGTATCGTAGCTCTCGGGAAAGCCCTTGCGCTGCATCAGGTTTTCACGCTGCAGCACGGCATTCGGGTGCAGGAAGCCGTCGGTGGTCACGAGATCCACCTTCGGGCTGGATGGCCAGCGCGTCAGCAGTTCCTTCAGGATACGGGCAGTTGTCGATTTGCCGACGGCCACCGAACCTGCGATGCCGATCACGAACGGCGTCTTCGCGACGTCAGAGAGACTGAGGAAGCGGTTGCGTTGCTCGAAAAGCAACTGCGACGATTCCACATGGGCAGAGAGAAGGCGCGAAAGCGACAGATAGATCCGCCGCACTTCATCAAGGTCGATCGGGTCGCCCATGGAGCGCAGCCGCTTGACCTCGTCCCCTTTCAGGGTCAGCGGTGTATCCGCACGGAAGCGCGCCCATTCCTCGGAGGAAAAGAAGTGGTAGGGCGAATAGGCATTCGCCTGAAAATGATCGAGCGTCTCGGGCGCTCCGATGAGCTGTCTAGCGATACTCATGAACTTTGCCGGCTCGCCTTTTCCTTCAGGCCGGATTGAGCGGTACGGCGCTCAAGCTCCGCCATGACAGTTTGCAACGGAATGCCCGCCACCTTCAATACGACCAATAGGTGATAGAGCAGGTCGGCGGCTTCATAGGTGAGGTTCTCGCGGTCATCGGCGATCGCCGCCATCACGGCCTCGATTGCCTCCTCGCCGAGTTTCTTGGCAGCTTTCGGCTGACCGGCGGAAACAAGCTTTGCCGTCCAGGATTCCTCCGGCGAGGCCTTGGATCGTGCATCGACAATCTTTTCCAGGTCGGCGAGGGTAAATTCACTCATAATTCCGCTTTCCACTCAGTCCAGACGCATGTCGATGCCGCAGGACGACATATAGCGCTTCGCTTCGCCGACGGAATAGGTGCCGAAGTGGAAGATCGATGCGGCCAGAACGGCGTTGGCATGTCCTTGCTTGACGCCCGCCACGAGATCGTCGAGGTCGCCGACGCCGCCCGAGGCGATAACAGGCACCCGAACCGAATCCGCAATGGCCCGCGTCAGCTCGAGATCGTAGCCGACCTTCGTTCCGTCGCGGTCCATCGAGGTAACAAGCAGCTCACCGGCCCCACGCTCGACCATTTTCCGAGCGAAATCCACGGCGTCGATGCCGGTCGCGTTGCGGCCGCCATGCGTATAGATCTCCCAGGCGCTGACATCGCCTTGCGCCGGCGTAGTCCGTCGCTTTGCGTCGATCGAAACGACGATGCACTGGTCGCCGAACTTGTCTGCCGCTTCCGCAACGAAATCCGGATTGTTGACGGCGGCCGAATTGATCGAAACCTTGTCCGCGCCGCAAAGCAGCAGCTTGCGAATGTCAGCGATGGTGCGAACGCCGCCGCCGACGGTGACAGGCATGAAGCACTGCTCGGCGGTACGAGCCACGACGTCGAAGATCGTTTCGCGATTGTCCGAAGAAGCGGTGATGTCGAGGAAGCAGAGCTCGTCGGCGCCGGCAGCATCATAGGCCTTGGCGGCCTCGACCGGATCTCCGGCATCTACCAGATTGACGAAGTTGACACCCTTGACGACGCGGCCGTCCTTGACGTCGAGGCAGGGAATGACACGGGCCTTCAGGGTCATTGCGCAATCTCCTTTGCGCGTGCGGTCGAAATCAGCGCCAGCGCCTCTTTCGGATCGATACGTCCATCATACAGCGCGCGGCCGGAGATCGCACCTTCGAGCTTGCGTGCATCGGGCTCGAGCATCCGCTTCACGTCCTCGATCGAAGCGAGGCCGCCGGACGCGATCACCGGGATCGATACGGCTTCGGCAAGTTCGAGCGTCGACGCCCAATTGATGCCGGCGAGGATGCCATCGCGATCGATGTCGGTATAAATGATTGCGGCAACGCCGGCACCTTCGAATTTCTTCGCCAGCTCGATGACGCCGAGCTCTGATGCTTCGGCCCAACCCTCAACGGCAACTTTGCCGCGCTTGGCATCGATGCCGACGGCAACGCGGCCGGGAAACTTCTTGCAGGCTTCGATCACCAGTGCCGGATCGCGAACGGCGATGGTGCCGAGAATGACGCGGGCGAGGCCACGCGACAGCCAGTTCTCGATATGGTCGAGCGTGCGGATGCCACCGCCGAGCTGGACGGGGTTCTTCGTCGCCTTCAGGATCGCATCGACCGCCGCGCCATTGACGCTTTCACCGGCAAAAGCGCCATTCAAATCAACGACATGCAGCCACTCGAATCCCTGATCTTCAAACGCCTTCGCCTGGGCACCAGGGTCGGGATTATAGACGGTCGCTTGGTCCATATCGCCGAGTTTGAGGCGAACACACTGACCGTCTTTGAGGTCGATTGCAGGAAATAGGATCATTCTGTCTGTCCTTGCAGTGCGCGAGCCTAAGGCTTCCAGCGCAGGACATTGGCAATCAGGGCGAGGCCGAGCTTCTGGCTCTTTTCGGGATGGAACTGGGCTCCCGCTAGGTTGTCGCGGCCGACGAAAGCAGTGATCGGCCCGCCGTAATCGGCCGTCGCAATTACGTCGCCGGGGTTCTTCGCCGCCAGATGATACGAATGCACAAAATAGGCATGCAGCCCATCCGGCCCGGTCGGAATGCTGTCGAACAGCGGGTGAGGGGATTTCAGATCCAGCGTATTCCAGCCGATTTGCGGAATCTTCAGATTGGCGTCCGCAGGCGTCATTTCAACGACGTCACCGGGAATCCAGTCGAAACCATCAGTGACAGTCTTCTCAAGACCGCGCGACGACATCAGCTGCATGCCGACACAAATGCCAAGAAACGGCCGGGCCTTCTTCTCGACCGCATCGATCAGTGCTTCCGACATACCGGAAACGGCATCGAGCCCGCGCCGGCAGTCGGCATAGGCGCCGACACCCGGCAGCACCACGCGATCGGCGGCCGCTACGGCCTCGGCCCTGTCAGTCAGATCGATCACAGCATCGATGCCAGCTTCCCGCGCGGCTCGTTCGAAGGCCTTTGTCGCCGAACGCAGATTGCCGGAACCGTAATCTATAATTGCGACGCGCATCAGCGTCCTCCATCAAAACCAAAGAGACCGAGCGAGGTGGCGTTGCAGTGTCGCGGGGCATGGGATGTGGGATCCCATTGCGGCGAGGGCGCCGCGCGGCTGTCGCCGGTGTCGGTCGGAACATTCGAAAAGTAGATCTCTTCCGCGGTCTGCAGCGAGTCGGCCGAAACCAGGTCGGCTTCGTTCCAGCCCTTCGCGACCAGATTGCGTACACGAAGATTCTGGCCCTCGAGCGCGACCAGCAGACCGGTGCCGAAGGTGATGGCGACGCCGACTGGCCAGAGGTCTGCGCGGTCTGCCAGAGCACCGCCGAGACTCTGCAGGAGAAATGCCGCGATGGCGTAAAGCCAGAGCCGGTGGAAGGCCAGCCATATCCAAGGGAAGAGAAACCCGAGCATGGTGAACCCGTCGCGGATGAAGCGCGTCTTCTCGTGGATGGTGTCCGTTCCGCCGGGCGCGGTCAGGACCAGGTAGCTGGAAGTCATATCGTCAAGCTCCCTCGGGGGGCTCAGACGAGCGTGCCCTTCGTCGAGGGAACACGGCCCGCCTGCCTCGGATCTATCTCTGTCGCCGCACGCAGCGCGCGGGCAACGGCCTTGAAGCATGTCTCTGCAATATGGTGGTTGTTGGCACCATAATGGTTGAGAATATGCAAGGTGATGCCGGCGTTCTGGGCAAGCGCCTGGAAGAATTCGCGAACGAGCTCGGTGTCGAATGTGCCGATCTTCGGCGCGCTGAAGGCGACGTTCCAGACGAGGAAGGGACGACCGGAAAGGTCTACGGCTGCCTTCGTCATCGTCTCGTCCATGGCGAGATCGATCGATGCGTAGCGCGTGATACCGCGGCGGTCGCCGAGTGCCTTGGCAATCGCCTGGCCGATCGCGATGCCGGTGTCTTCGACCGTGTGATGATCGTCGATATGCAGATCACCCTTCGTCTCGATCTCCATGTCGATGAGCGAATGTCGTGACAACTGGTCGAGCATATGGTCGAAGAAGCCGACGCCAGTCGAAATCTTCGACTTTCCGGTGCCGTCGAGATTGACGGAAACGGAAACCGAAGTCTCGTTCGTCTTGCGGGACACGGTGCCCGTGCGGCTTGCTGCGGTCTCGGCCATATGGCTGCTCCATCGGGAAGTACGGGCGTTCCTTATCAGGCAAGCCGCTAAATATCCAGAACTGCGGAGCCAGAAAACGACGCCATTTGCAATCGGCATTCACGCACTTACATAGGGCTCGACAGGGCCGGCGTTCGGCCCGATGTAACGAGCCCGGGCAGACGGGCAAAGGTGTATTGATGACAACGATTATTACAGTCCGAAAGGGCGGCAAGGTCATCATGGCCGGCGACGGCCAGGTGAGCCTCGGCCAGACCGTGATGAAAGGCAATGCCCGCAAGGTGCGGCGCATCGGCAAGGGCGAAGTCATTGCCGGTTTCGCGGGCGCCACCGCGGACGCCTTCACGCTTCTCGAGCGGCTTGAAAAGAAGCTCGAGCAATATCCGGGCCAGCTGATGCGCGCGGCCGTCGAGCTCGCCAAGGATTGGCGCACGGACAAGTATCTCCGCAATCTCGAAGCCATGATGCTCGTCGCCGACAAGCAGGTGACGCTGGCGATCACGGGCAACGGTGACGTTCTGGAGCCGGAGCATGGTGCCATGGCGATCGGTTCGGGCGGCAATTTTGCGCTCGCTGCAGCTCGCGCCCTGATGGACACGGACAAATCAGCGGAAGAGGTGGCGCGTCGCGCCCTCGATATTGCCGCCGATATTTGCGTCTACACGAACCATAGTGTGGTGGTGGAAACCCTGGATGCTGAAAGCTGAGCACGCCCCGAATTACCGTTTCCGCGACATCAGCCATGAGGATTTTGGCCTCGTGGCAAAATGGCTGGCAGAGCCGCATGTTGCGAAATGGTGGGGCGCGCCCGAGACAGAGCTTGCGTCGATCGAAGAGGCGATGGAGAGCGTCGAGACAAGGCCGATGATCGTGGAAATGGATGGGCAGCCGATAGGCTACCTGCAAAGCTATGATCCTCATCTGGAAGACGGTCATCCCTATCAGGATCAGCCGAAGGGGACGCTGGGCGTCGATATCTCGATCGGAGTTCCCGAGCTGACGGGCAAGGGTCATGGCACGGCCATCATCCGACAGTTGGCGGCTGAGCTCTTTGCGAGCGGCGCCAGGCGCATCGTGATCGATCCGGATCCCGAAAACCGTCAGGCGATCAGGGCCTACGAAAAAGCAGGCTTCCACTACGTCGATACAAGAACTTCCATTTACGGTCCGGCGCATTTCATGGCGTTGGACGCACCCGGAGTAACGGACACATGACCACTTTTTCCCCTCGCGAGATCGTTTCCGAGCTCGATCGCTATATTATCGGCCAGCATGAGGCCAAGCGCGCGGTGGCAATCGCGCTGCGCAATCGTTGGCGCCGCCATCAGCTCGATCCAGATCTGCGCGACGAAGTCATGCCCAAGAACATCCTGATGATCGGTCCGACCGGTGTCGGCAAGACGGAAATCTCCCGCCGTCTCGCCAAACTGGCGGGTGCGCCCTTCATCAAGGTCGAAGCGACTAAGTTCACCGAAGTCGGCTATGTCGGCCGCGACGTCGAGCAGATCATCCGCGACCTCGTCGAGGTCGGCATCGGGCTCGCCCGCGAGAAGAAGCGCAGCGAAGTTCAGGCCAAGGCGCATATGAGTGCGGAAGAGCGCGTTCTCGATGCGCTCGTCGGCGCCACGGCCTCGCCGGCGACGCGCGACAGCTTCCGCAAGAAGTTGCGCAGCGGCGAACTTGACGACAAGGAGATCGATATCGAAATCGCCGATACCGCCACCGGCATGGGTGGCTTCGACATTCCCGGCATGCCGGGCGCCAACATTGGCGTGCTCAACCTTTCCGAAATGTTCGGTAGGGCGATGGGCGGCCGCACCAAGAAGGTCCGCACGACGGTCAAGGCGTCCTATACGGATCTGATCCGTGACGAGTCCGACAAGCTGATCGACAACGAAGTCATCCAGCGCGACGCGGTCCGTGCGGTCGAGAATGACGGCATCGTCTTCCTCGACGAGATCGACAAGATCGCTGCTCGCGACGGCGGGATGGGTGCTGGCGTTTCGCGAGAAGGCGTGCAGCGCGACCTTCTTCCGCTGGTCGAAGGTACGACGGTGTCGACGAAGTACGGCCCAGTGAAGACGGACCACGTCCTTTTCATCGCCTCCGGCGCATTCCATGTCTCCAAGCCGTCCGATCTGTTGCCGGAATTGCAAGGTCGTCTGCCGATCCGCGTCGAGCTGCGCGCGCTCACCAAGGAAGACTTCCGCCGTATCCTGACGGAAACCGAGGCGAGCCTTATCCGCCAGTACAAGGCGCTGATGGAGACCGAGGGCCTCAGCCTCGAGTTCACGGACAACGGCATCGATGCCTTGGCCGATGTCGCTGTCCACCTGAACTCCTCGGTCGAAAACATCGGCGCACGCCGCCTTCAGACCGTCATGGAACGTGTTTTGGATGAAATCTCCTTCAACGCTCCGGATCGCGGCGGCTCGACCGTGACGATCGATGCCGACTATGTCCGCGAGCACGTCGGCGACCTAGCGCAGAACACGGATCTGTCCCGCTTCATCCTGTGATGAACAAGCATCGGGTCATGTCTTTACTGATGTGATGCCGCGATTTTGACAGCTTGAACTCTCGACAGCGGGCCTTTTACTTTTTAGTGAAGGGCCCGTTTAGTTGTGGGCGCCAGCATCATTCGGCCAAGATTGTGGTCCAGTCAGCGCGTTTCGCGACAATGCCATGAACCGATGGGAACGCTGATAGTGCGACGCCTTCTGACAAGCCTCCTGATTGCTGCTGCCGTGCTGACCACGGCGCCCGCTTTTGCCATGCAAGTGGTACCGCCAGGCAATCGTCATGCAGAGCAACCGGATGTTCCAGGCGCCTCGGTTCGCCGCACCAAAGGCACGAAGACCTCGTTTGATCGCAAATACGAGAAGGTCCGTGACCTTCTGGCATCGGATCACGAGCTGATGGGCAAGATCAAGAAGATTTCGGCCGCTTACGGCATCGACCCGATCCACGTGATCGGCGCGATTGTTGGCGAGCACACCTATAATGTCGACGCCTATGACCGCTTGCAGTCTTATTATGTGAAGGCCGCATCCTATGCCGGCGAGAGCTTCCGCTTTGCCTATAATGGCGAGGACGTGGACGACTTCATCAAGCGACCGCAGTTCGCCGAATGCAACGGCAAGGGCGATTCCTACACGCTTTGGAGCTGCCGCGAGGATATCTGGGAGAACGATTTCCGCGGCAAGACGGTCGACGGCAAGAGCTTCCCGAACAACCGCTTCAGCGCCGTTTTCTTCCAGCCCTGCTACGCCGGTCAGACCTTCGGGCTTGGCCAGATCAACCCGCTGACGGCCCTCATGCTCTCGGACCTCGTCTCCAAGGTGTCGGGCTATGGGAAGCTGAGCGAGAAAGATGCCGGTTCCGTCTACAAGGCGATCATGGAGCCTGATGTCTCGCTCGCTTTCGTTGCCGCCTCCATCCGTCGGTCGATTGACGACTACAAGCAGATCGCCGACATGGATATCTCCAGAAATCCAGGCCTGACCGCCACGCTCTACAATGTCGGCAATTCGCGCCAGCGCGCGGCCGCTCTTGCCGCCAAGAACCAAGCTTCGGGCGAAACGGTCTGGCCTGAAGAGAACTACTACGGCTGGTTGGTCAATGATAAACTGGACGAGTTGGAGCGCCTGCTCTAGCTTTTGCCTTGCCGGAAGAGCTTAAAAATCTTCCGCGAAAGGCTGAATTCTCATGGACATGCGTCCGGATCCATTTGAGCCACCAGCGCCACTGCCGCGAACAGTGCCGCCGGGCCGCCTTGAGATCATCCGCACGATCCTGCGCAACCCACTGGAGCTCTGGGGTGAGCCTTCCTATACACTCCCGTGGATCCAGACGCGGTTCTTTCGTGAAAGAACCCTGATCGTCAACGATCCCGGCCTGATCCGCCATGTTCTGGTCGACAATGCCGCGAACTACCGTATGTCGGACATTCGCCAGCTTATCCTGCGTCCCATCCTGCGCGACGGACTGCTGACGGCGGAAGGAGATGTTTGGAAGCGCTCGCGCAAGGCGGTTGCACCAGTTTTCACGCCGCGCCATGCAAACGGCTTTGCCGGGCAGATGCTGCGTCAGTCCGAGGACTATGCGAGGAAATACGAGGCGGCCGGCAGCGAGGGCAGGGTCTTCGAGATCGCCGCCGACATGACGGAGCTGACCTTCGCCATTCTCGCCGATACGCTGTTCTCGGGTGAGATCGTCACCTCCTCCGACAGCTTTGCCGATGACGTCAACGCCCTCTTGCACCGAATG
>Ga0123342_1005925_pt1 | contig 17321 bp, 11 predicted proteins | sample Turbeawhitnodule_FD_89960 | JGI IMG/M metagenome (GOLD analysis project Ga0123342, IMG submission 89960) | Root nodule microbial communities of legume samples collected from Mexico - Turtle bean Mexico white nodule | ecosystem: Host-associated > Plants > Roots > Nodule | place: Mexico: Nepantla... | reverse complement strand
TTAAATAAGGTTAAAAAACCTCCGTTATTTTGTTGAGGTTTTAGAAAAAAACCTCCATTAATTAAATCAATTCCTAAGGTTATGTTAACCTCCGCTAAATAACCTCCACTAAAACCTTTTTTTTCTTGTAGTGTATTTTAAAATCAAATATATTTGAAAAAAAAAAATTTACCTTGTAATAAGCCCCTCATTTCATTGTTGAGCTTGCGATTTAAAGAAAAAAAAAATCACATAACAATATAGTTCCTAGGTATAAGATAATTAACTGTCAAGAAAATTTGCATGCAATAAAAAATTACTAATTAATAATGCACCGGTCGGTACTGGACGAGCTAGTCACTCGGTCTCCGTGACCAACCGACCACATCAAGATACATTTAAGGCGCTCAATAAATGGCAACAATGACAGTAATGGAAACTCCTTACAAATCATGATCATGCCCCACCAAATGCAGGTGACACTCCCGAGAAATCAGCTAACACTAATTTAGTGGAAGATATTGAAGATATTCTCTAAATATACCTCCCTATAAATGAGGGAATATTTTATAGATTCAGTTCATCACAACAAAGGCCCATGAATAAACACTATAAATAAACCCTCTACGGAGGTGTAAGGTACGCTTTAATAAGTTTTCACTATACACTATTAACACAAAGTACTTACTTGATCGTCAGAGTATATTTTTCAAGTAAACCCTGACCGAGCACCAGCAATTAAAGGAGAGGACTTGGAGAGAAGAGCAAAGAAGCAATCGACACATCAACAATTGTACAACCAGTTCCAGGTACTATCTAGATTCACTTTATCTATACATGTATTAATATCTAAAAAGTAACTAATTATTGACAACTAACTCATCTTTGCATGGAGTTAAATATATTTGTCTTTTTAAATCACTCATCTATATTTGTATTGTTGAGATTAAGATTGAAGAAATCCATATATTTATATTTTCTTTGCTCTATACTAAATTTGTGTATGTACGTAAAATAATGAAATAAATATGTTAAACATAAGTATTAAAATATTAGGAAATATAATTAAATAAAAATGAGTTAAATTTTCCATAGTTGTATAATATAAATGTTTACATCAAATAATCTCTAATGCATATGGTAGGAAAATGTACAATGGAATAATAAAGTTATTTTATGTAAAAAAAAACTTATTGTCCTAATGTACCTACAAAGGTGATGTGAGTTGATTAGGAGATGATTCATGAATAGAAACTTTCAAGAATTAGGATCAAGATTCTCAAGAAATTAAGAACACAAACAAGATCAAGAAAACCGAATTGAAACTATGATACAAACACACTAAACCAAATAGAAACCCATTAACATGAAGATGAACCGATTAGATTGATGTGTTGATGCATTTGAACTGATTAGAACAACAAACCAACAATTTCAACCGATTAAAACAAGAGATAACTACAAACTACCGATTGAAAACAACAACTAAACAAGTTCTACCAATTAGAAACAAGAACAAACAACAAGACATGTTTTAGAGTTTTGATATGGCTTGGAAATGGAAGAAGAAGATGAAAAGGTTGAAGAAACTTATGTGGTTGTAGACAAGGGAATAGTTACGCCACTTGGAAGATGAATGGCTCCAAGATGAGTGAAAAATGCCGCCACTTGAGAGCTCCCAATGACTCACAAGATAAGACTAGGGAAGGAGAACAAGTCTCACAAAAACCCACTCAATTTGAGGAGAGTAACCTTTATTTCAAATTCAATATCAATTGTTCCTTTACAAAAACCCAAGCTCCTCTTTATATAGAAATAGAGGATCGGTCATGAACAGGCAAGATACATGAAAAGGCATTGCAAATGAAGAGGCAAGGTACATGAAAAGACATTGTAAATGTCGCCCCTTTCAAGTCACTTCCTATTCTAGAAAAAGTAACTTTTCCTACTACTTCCCCTTTAATGTTCTATCTTGGATCTATTCTAAAGATATTACAAAGAGATATTAATTAGGCTTGGGCCTCGTCTTTTGAGAAGACTAATAAGAAGAATTTTAAATGCTTTGGGCTTTGTCCATTTCTTCTATTGATGAAGTTTTTATTTGCTTGTTGAGATGACCTTTCAAGTTTAGCATCTTTGGTCATCTTTATGTCTTTTTGAGTTACATCAAAAGGTCTCTTCCTCAACGATGGTAGAATGGTCAAAAACTAAGGCGTGGGATCATCCTTAACTCTAGTCATGTCATCATGGTCATCATTAACAAGTTCTCTTCTATTAGGAGGTACAACCTATTTTCCATTTTCAATAACATTCGAAATAACGAAAAAAAGTTAATGTAACATTCACAAAGTTAATTCAACAAGAAAAATCAACAAAACTTATTACCTTTTTCCGTGTTAAAACAACATACCAAATGTCTTGGCTAGGAAAGAAATGTATTCTATGCTTTCCCACTAGTTGAACATTTGATTGGACAGATACACTTAAGCTACAACATTTTAAGCTTCGTCAACTACCATGAGTGGTAATCCCTCCCACGCATTTTTCTCCAATTATGAATTGATTATGGATGAATAAAAATCAAATTCAGAAGGAGGACACACTAGTACAAAAGGGTACATTAACAACGGTTAAAAAAAGCATATAAAGACGGTTTAGAAATCGTCGTTATTGCGGGCGTCGTTATAAAGTGATGATTTTTAACGAAGGTTCATTAACCGAATTTATAAGTGGATACTAAATTCCTTTTTTTTTAAGTTTAAAAGGCTTTTAAAGACGGTTCCCACGTCGATGTATGTTTGGCTCTTTTAAAGACGGTTCCACGTGGAATCGTCGTTATATGTAGGTTTTTTTTAAAAAAAATATTGTGTTTAATAAACATCAAATCTGCATAAAATATCCAATTCCAGAAAATCAAAACATTTAAAATCATAACTTAAATATGAAAAATACATACAACAAATTATAACAATCTACAAAAAGTTTTGCTAATATATGAAAAAGTATGTCATTCTAATGATTTATCTATCCTAAGGTGTTATACATGGTTACAAAATATTTTGACAATGTTGTTCTCACATACTCCAATGCTTCCGAATCTAGCGGTTATTGGTTGTTAAAAAACTGTGACATTTGAAATTTTTTGAATTGGTGCATGAATAATAAACCCCAAATTTTAAAGTGTTTATTGTATTGAGGTATTACATGATCCCAACCTTTATTAATTGCAGCTTGCATAATAGTCAACATCCACTGCATAATATAATAACCGCACTCATAACTTCCAGACGGTTGTATCTAAAGTTGTAGCAACTTTCACCAAAGCCGCCACAGGATCATCAATAGAGAATATTTTCTTCTTTCGTAGAGGCAGTTTTGTCTTAGGTTCCTACTACTCATCAACAAACAAACAAAAACTTAAATTAGTTAGGATGTAATATATCTGATATATAATCCAAGTCCGATCTATAGAAATGCTAAACTAAGAACCAGTGCGAAATCAAAACCAATGTGTTCAATATGTAATCAATAAAAAATAAATCAAATTGTCGAAGGTCGGACACCTTCGAACTCAGAACCTTTGCGTTCAATATGTCAAAACAATATATAATCATTAAAAACTAAATCCAAACTACCGAAGGTCGGACACCTCCGGACTCAGAATCAATGCGTTCAATATTTCAAAACAATATATAATCATTAAAAACTAGATCAAAACTGCCGAAGGTCGGACACCTTCGGACTCAGAATCAATTCGTTCAATATATAGAAACAATATCTAATCATTAAAAACTAAATTTAGATTGTCGAAGGTTGGACTCCCTCAGACTCAGACTCAGTGCGTTCAAATATAAAATCAATATTTAACTCAGAACAAACAAACACGTTCAAAATATAGTAAATAATTACTAATCAACACATATATACAAATATTTATTATAAAGCTAATTAAATAAATTAAAATACTAACTACTACTAATATAAATACCAACATTTATTATAAATTTAATTAAATAAATTAAAATACTAATTAATATAAAACATTTATTATAAAATTAATTAAATAAACAAAAACTAACCTTTTTTGCGCTGGTACAATGGAGGTGAAGAAAAGGGAAATCTGGCGTGGTGGAGCAATCCGGGTTTAAAACCCTTGGCCGCGGAGGGAAGGTAAAAAAACGCTTGGTCGTGGAGGTGGGGGCTAGCGGAGGGAGGGTCCAAAACGCTTGGCTGCAGAGGTGGGGCAGGCGGCGCTTGGCCGTAGAGGTGGGGGCTGGCGGAACGGTGGTGGCGTGACGCGAGGAGAACCCGTGGCAGTGATCGATGACTCGAGGAGAATGCTGACACGAGCGGCGACACGAGGACAATGGTGGTAGGTAGCGGCGGCGAGACGCAAGAAGAAATCGTGGCAGGAAGCGGCAGCGAGTATGAAGGCAGCGAGCGGTGGTGTGACGTCAACCTGCGCAGTGGGGAGCTCCAAAGCGATGGCGCGACATAGTGGTGAGGAGGAGGGAAGACGAAGTAGAGAGAGTGAAAGAAAGAAGCGCAAGTTTTGAAAGTGAGAAGGGGCGCAAATGTGAGGAAAAAGCGTTCCAGGGTGCGTTTCAGGTCTCAATACAAAGACGGTTCAGCCTCCAACCGTCTTTGTAAGTGTTGCTCAGACAACCAAAGACGGTTCCTCTAGGGAACTGTCGTTATAAGTTTTTGTTTAGGTCTCAATACAAAGATGGTTCAGCCTCCAACCTTCTTTGTAAGTGCTGCTCAGACAATCAAAGACGGTTCCTCTAGGAACCATCGTTATAAGTGGTTACAATTGCTAATATTTACAAGTTTGCCACCATTTTTTTTTAACGATGGTTTTAGCTTAACCGTCTTTGTATGGAGTCGTGGTAATGATATTTTGTACTAGTGACAGGGTTTATAATATAATCAAATAGCCTTAACAAGAAGCATGATTAGATTATTTACAAGATGAAGACTTAAGACAATTGAAGATCATGTTCAGAAGAATAATTATTTTTAATTTTCAGAAGATTCTATCTAGAATCTCCCAGAATGTTAAAGGTTGGACTATCGATGGTTGGAAAGTGTTCTCGCCTGCTTGAGGTTAATCAGAATCTTGATTTCTAGTGGTCTCCCTTCAAGCTCTAGTGATCCAACCTTTAGGGAATGAGGGGGGCTCCTCCAGTGATGACACTCCGATGCTCAAGTCAGTAAGACCATAAAATTTTGTGTATATAGTGAAAATAGTGCTAAGATCCAAGTTAAGAGTACTCCCTGTGAGCGGTCGTGTATTTATAAGCTATCATGGGCTTGGATCTTTGACCCTGGTTTCTCTAAGCTTTAATATGACATATTATCATATCTTTTTATAAAATTTGAATATCGTGCATATAAATCGGAGCATTCTGTAATATATTTTGAGCATTTATATCATGTAATAAGGGATCTTGTATAAATAATTGGGAGCATTCATGGGATGTAATAAAGGATTTTGCATAAATAAATCAGAGCATTTATGTGACATATTCGGGAATATTGTGATAATAAATGGCATGAATAGGGTGTCAACCATTTCATCGCGCCTTTTCAGGGCGATATTTTTCCGAGTTCATTTTATTGTAGGGTGGACCAATAAATTGGACTGAGGCCTTATTCGTGTTAGAATTAATGGCTTAAACAAGAGGGGGTGAATTGTTTGACAAAATATTTTCACAAAGATTGGATAGGAATGAAGTTTTAACAACAATCACAGAAGAAGCAATCAAGGAAACCAAACAATCAAAACAATTAAAATTGTTTGCAGAAAATCAACCGGTTGAAACTTCGTTTTAACCGGTTGTTTATAGCAGCAGCAATACAAATTCAAATCAAACATTTTATAATGAGTGTGTGAGAGAGAGAGAGAGAGAGATTACACAGCCAATTTATACTGGTTCACTCAACCTTGAGCTACATTCAGTCCCCAGAACAACCATTGGGTTTTCCACTAGCAATCAATCACAGATTACAAAATACAACACCACAAAGAGGTGATCTTGATACCACAAGAACACTCACCCTCCTGCCTTTGACACAACCTTAGTCAGAACACCCTCTGACCTTACATGTTTACACACCTTTTACAAGTATAGAAAATAACTATTACAAGAATAAGAAAGGAACATATTACACCTGGTAATTCAGGAATCATAGAGCTCCTAAGATCAGATTTTGAACCAATGCACAACTACTTAGCAATCTTGCAAATATTTTGTATCAAATTTCTTCTCAAAAACAATTTCAATCTCACTTTCTGTATATTTTTTAATACAAAGAGAAACCATATTTATAGGTCTTAAAACTAGCCATTCTAGGTAGTTAATCACGAGCCAAATTAGTTTTAATTCAACTAAAAATAGATTTAACAGGTTTTTGAAAAGTTGTTAGGAAATGTGACAATCAACCGATTGAAATGTCGTTTTAACCGATTGAATTGGTTATGACAGTTACTCAACCAAGTCAAAAACAGTTTTGAAAACCTTCAAATAAGCTAAGTGTAAAACAACTAATTATATAGTGATTTCAACCGGTTGTTTTCTGTTTGCTTTGAAAACATTTTTCTCTTTTAAAACAGATGGATCTAGCTTGTGCATAGGACTAAGAATGATCTTTACAAGAATTTTAAATACCCTAGAACTAAGCCTCAACCAAAACAGCAAAGCATCAACCCTTCAACACAGATTTGGATCATCAAATCTTCCATGTTCTATAATTCACCGCGTCATCGGATCCTTGTTGTGTAGTCGGTCGACTCGGCCCATTAAGTCGAGCCAGTCCTGGACAGTACAAAATGGCACATGAGATGTTTAAAATGTTGAGAGTTCGAATGTGCAGGTTAGTCCGATGATAAACAAACCTTTGCCAATTGGGTAACTAATAGTGCAGACTTCTGCCGTTCAGCTGAACCACTGCCTGCATCAGCCTCTCGGTACCCATCTAGGTAGTTCGTGCATACTAGAGTGTGTGTGGGACTGAGATGAGCTCTTATGTATTGACACGCTTGGCTTCAACTAACCCATTCGGTCGGAGCTCAACGAGGATTATCAGTCGCAGCCTGAGAAAGCAGAGCGACGAGACTTAAAGCATTCCAAAAAGGTGAGTGGTCTTCTTGAGGTGGTCATTCGTAACAAGATATGGGTCAGAGCAAGCATTAAATTCCAGTGCACTAGTCAGTTGTTCATTGGTTAGCAGTTACCTAACTCTTTCATTTCCGAGGTGCTTTGCTTACTCCTCATCAATATGCCTCACTCCTCTTTAAACCTTTCCCGCTCTGGCCCTTTTTCTTCTTACTTTGGGTTTCCCTTTGTCCCGCTTCTTCGTAATTCCTCCTGCTTCTTCCTGCTTCGATTTTCTCATAGGTACGAGATTTTCTAGCCCCTTACTACGACTCTTTAAAATTTCCTTCTATTTTGGTTTTGTGGTTTTCCTCGACCCCTTCCTTTAGCCCCCACAACTTATAGTGTTTATGAGCTTGCGGTCCCCTAGTTTGGCTGGGGATATTGTTTACTGGCTTGCATTCAACCTTCCTTGGGAGGAATGGATTACGCGACCTTGTTTCCTTAGGCGAAGAAAGAGTTGTTAAGAGAAATTTCTAGTTATTCGTTTAGACTGGGACTTAGGGAGTTTCGTGAGTCTTGTGGTATGTGTAGAGGTGAGCAAAATATTGTCAGAGTCGAGGCCTATATTGAGGGTGAACCTGTGTGTAATGATGGGTCTGGCGATTCATCAAGCCCTTTCTTTTTTGTATATGATACGTGTTTTAAAAAACTGGGTTTGCGTCTTCCTTTTTGACCTGTTTTAGAAGGAGGTCTTAACCGAGAAGAATGTATCTTTGACCCAACTTCATCCAAACAGTCTACGGGGAATGAAAATTACGGTCAAGGCAGCCTTTTCAATTGACTGGTATCGTACTTTTGCTCTATGTAGAACCTTACTAACGTAATAAATGAGCCTCTGTCCCTTCTCGTAATCTTGGACGATGACCAAACTAATCGCTCGGTCGGTCGCACAAAGATAGAGCTGAATATGTCAGTCGGATTTCGGCTTACAGAGAACTGCTGGACTGGCAAGGTATCTTTTCAGGCCCTGAAAGGCTTCTTTTGATGTGAGTTGATTTTAGAATTGCACATTTTAATTGGTTGTTTCATGTTTATGATTTTTTATTTTTATCAATGCAAGGTGAGAACCCAAAGAAGATTCCCACTAGACACGAACTTAACCAAGTGGTTAAGTAAGTGTGAAGGTTCACTTTTAGAGGGAAAAAGGAAAAACACAATTATATGGTGATTATAATGAAGGGGCAGAAATTAAATGACAAAGGATGTAAAGGATGAATGAAGATGACCAAAAGAAAAAGACATAATTCAAGAACATATAATGGAAAGGTAAATGGCGTGATGAAAGAATGGAAAAGAGGAAAAATGAAGGAAGCTTATGGAGAAATGGAGAGGATGATCACGCCACTTGGAGGGTGGGGAAACTCCAAGATAAGTGAAGGAAGAGCCGCCACTTGAAATGATCACACACTTAAGATAAAACCCAAAACCATTTAGGAGACTTAGCTCACTAATCACTCAAGCAGAGTTTCTTTTCTATAATCAAATTCAAGTTAAAATTCATGAGGCAAGACACCCTATTTATAGGAATGAGTGCCTTGGTGGGCAAGATGGGGGAGGGGTATAAAGGTCACAAGAGAGAAGCGGCCTAGGGGTTGACCTAGGTCAAAGTCGCCCCTTAGTTCTAGCTTATAAAAGCTAGGGCTACCTCCTAACCCTAATGGATTTGGCACAAACCCAATTTGATAAATACACCCCTATTATGCTATATGGACCCTACTCTACTGAAATTAAAAACAAATAGACTAGATGGTGCTCAACTCCCATGGCTTGGGCTCTGCTCTTGGTGATCCTCTGAGGAATGATGGGTTCTGAAGCATTAGCTAGTTATGGGTTCTGAAGCATTGGCTAGTGATGGGTTCTGAAGCATTGGCTAGTGATGGGTCCTGATCTAGCCCTGGATCATGTGTCATACTCCAGGTCATCCTTTTGGAGGGTTGGGCTTGGTCAGTGGGTGCTCTATCTCTCAAGTCTTCATCATGCTCTCTGGGTGGGAGAGAATTCGTCCACGAATTTGCAACACCTGTAGAGAAAAGAGTTAGATCACTAACATTAAAAGAATGACTCCCTAGATACGTGTCAGGTAAATCTAAATCATAAGCATTATCATTGATCATCACCACGAGGTAGGAGTTCAGATTTCCTTTGAGTAGGGAAGCGATCCTTCCTCAAATGAAGCCAAACCTAGTCCCCGAGTTCAAAGATCAATGCTTTGCGCCCCTTATTGGCGTGTTGCGCATACTTGCCTACCTTCCTTTCAATTTGGCGCTTGATGTGGTGGTGCAAGTTTTTAATAAAATATGCCTTTTCAAAACCATCCTTGCACAAAACCTCATCAAGTACAGGAATAAGAAGTAGGTCAAGGGGTGTGAGGGGGTTAAACTCATACACAACCTCAAAAGGGGTGTGAGAAGTAGTAGAGTTAACTACTCGATTATAAGCAAACTCAATATGAGGAAGTAAATTTTTCCACACCTTTGGGTTCCCGAAAATAAGGCATCTTAAAATTTGGGCCAAAGTTCTATTGACCACTTTTCTCTGACCATCAGTTTGGGGATGGCAAGTTGTAGAAAACACAAGTTTAGTGCCAAGTTTTCCTCATAAAGTCTTCCAGAAGTGACTCAAGAACTTAGAGCTTTTATCATATACTATACTTTTAGGAAGCCCATGCAATCTAACAACTTCCTTAAATAAGAGATTTGCAATATTACAAGCATCATCTACTTTGTGGCATGGAATAAAATGGGCCATTTTGGAAAAGCGATCCACCCACCACAAAGATAGAATTCATACCTTTAGATGTCTTGGGAATACCTAAAATGAAATTCATAGAGATGTCTACCCAAGGCATGTCCAGGATGGGAAGAGGGTATATAAACCATGGGGTTGCACCTTAGACTTAGCCTTCCTACATGCTATGCACTTATCACAAAAGCTATGTACGGATTTACGCATGTGGGGCTAAAAGAAATGTTCATGCAATGTATCTAAGGTTTTTGCTACCCTAAAGTGTCCCATTAAACCACCTTCATGTGCCTTCCTAACAAGAGATTGTCTCAAAGACCCTTGGGGCACACAAAGTCTTTTCCCTCTGAAGAGAAAACTATCATGTATAAAAAAGTCTTTGTGGCCACCCTTTGAGCACTCTTGAAAGATGAGAGAAAAGTCATGATCATCTTTGTAAATTTCCTTGAATGATCGAGTATTGAGTGTCCAAAACATTAAGCAAGGTATATATTCTAGAAAGAGCATATGCCACCACATTCGACTTGCCTTGCTTATGTTTGATCACATAAGGAAATTGCTCAATAAACACTACTCACTTGGCATGCCTCTTGTTAAGTTTTCTTTGGCCTTTCAAATATTTAAGAGATTTATGATCACTATGTATCACAAACTCTTTAGAAAAAAGATAATGTTGTCAATTTTGCAAAGCTCTTTGTCATAGGTGGAGTAATTGAGATGACTCTCTTTGAGTTTCTCACTAAAATAAGCTATGGGGTGACCCTCTTGAAGGAGGATAGCCTCAATGCCTATGTTAGAGGCATCACACTCAATCTCAAATGTCTTAGCAAAGTTGGGAAGTGTTAAAATAGGTGCCTTGGTTAATTTGTCTTTTAAGGTTTCAAAAACATTTGCTTGTTCTTGGCCCCATTTGAACACCACATCCTTCTTTACTATCTCATTGAGAGGTGCAACAATAGTATTAAAGTCTTTCACAAATCTTCTATAGAAACTAGCTAATCCATGAAAGCTTCATACTTCACTAATATTGGTAGGTGTAGGCCAATTTCTAATTGCTGACACATTTTTCTCATCAAGATGCACCCCTTTGGAACTCACTACAAACCCTAGGAAGTCTATATGGTCTATGGCAAAGACACATTTTTCCAGATTGGTATACAACTTCTCTTTCCTAAGGGTTTCTAGAACTTGCCTAACATGCTCTTTATGGTCTTCTATGGTCAAGCTATAGATAAGGATGTCATCAAAGTAGACTACTACAAACTTGTCTATAAAAGGTCTTAAAACATGATGCATAAGTCGCGTGAAGGTGCTCGAAGCATTGAGACTAGGACATGACTAACCACTCATACAACCCAAACTAGGTCTTAAAAGCGGTTTTCCATTCATCTCCCGGTTTAATCTAGATTTGATTATACCCACTTTTAAGATCAATTTTGGTGAAGATTTGAGACTCATGTAACTCATCCAACAAGTCATCTAATCTAGGGTGAGATGCCTATACTTGATGATGATGTTATTTATTGCGCGATAATCCGTACACATCCTCCAACTTCCTTCCTTTTTAGGGACAAGAATTACCGACATACCACAATGACTCATAATATCTTGGATCCACCCCTTAATTATTAATTCCTCAACTTGTTGGATTTCTGTTATATATGCTTATGTAATTGGTAAAGAAACTCCGAATATAAAATTTTGAAATTGAAATTGTCGTCACACCATTTTAGGAAAAGAATAAAAATAAGTGCAATTAACATTAAAGTTTTAAATGAATTTTTGAATGAATCCAGTGAGCAACAGTATAAACAGTATAGCAATTAAATAGGAGGCAGAAAGCACGTGTATTAAAAGAAGGTGTGGGACCAACAAGCAGACAAAGATACATGGGAGCATGTCCTCCCTGTTCCTTAATCTATGGGCACCGTTGAGTGTTCCAACCGTCAGTACCGGCCAATTTGGACACGTGTCACAATCTCATGAAATCTACATAACCGCCAAATCTCAACTATCAAAGAAAGAGATGTTTATCAGCTAGATTAACCTGTTTAATAAAATTGGATCAATTTTTTTTCTAAGCCTTTTTTTTTTTTAATTAAACTAATATATTAAATTGTACGGGTAGCCATATAGGTTTGCAGACTTGTGGGCCTTCAAGTCAGTTATATAAAACAAAATAATGAATTTTTTGTTTAAAAAATTATAATTTTTTAATCTTAAATTTAGGTATATTACAAAAATAAATTTGTATTATAAATATAAATAAAATTTTGACTTTTTTTATTTACTATAAATAAATAAATAAAAATATTAAAATAAGTTATAAAATAAAATCTAAACTTCCATATGTGACTATATTATGTTGATGAAATAATGAATGAAAATATATTTTTACATATAAGTATTCTGTATTATAATAAAATATTAAAAAATAATATTGGATGGGAGGCAATAGGGCGGATTATGTGGAATGAATTTATATAAATTAATTACCTGTCCTACTTTTCCATTCTTATAAATTTGTGATTTGTTAAAATTAAATTAAATTTATAATATTATATTTTTTGAAGTGAATTTTTATTCTTCAAATACTACAAGTAGAAGTAGAGTTTTATATAATATATTTTATTGTAATTTTTACTATTGTTCTATTTATATAATCAAATTATAATAAAATATGTTATTTTACAATTTAAAATGGTTGTCAATATATCATTACTCTTTTATAAAATGAGTTTTTTAAGAGAATGTTTTGAGTTAGGTTTTTACTTTCTAATATGGTTTAGAGTCATTTAAAATTTATCTTAAAAAAAATTTATTGAATTTATCAAATCACATATAATTTTATGCATGAACTATCAACCTCAACCTAAAAGTGAATTGGAAATCCTATATCAAATAAAAATAAGAATATTTTATAGTATATAAATGAATATTAAATTAATTATGAATTTTGAAATAAAAAATAGTTTTTTTATTTTCTTTAAATTTACATGAAAAATTATTTATTTAAAATGAATCAATTCGGTTTCATAAAATTACTTATATATTCAATAAATTTTATTTAAGAGAGATTTTAAATGATTTTAATAATATATTAATAAGAAATTAAGTTTAACTTATTTTATAAAACTCATAAAATAAAATTTATATTGAATTATAAAATATTTTTATATTTAGTAAAATGATCCAACACGTTCGCTCATTTCAATTTTGGTCTTTCCTCACTTTTTTGCTGGTCAAAATTTAGAAAATACACTAATTTTCTGATATTAATTAGAGTTGCAGTGACAGGAGGAATGAAATTAGCAACAATGTCCATTGCTGTCTTATGAATAACCAGTTCCTAGTTAAGACTAACACATGATGCCTTCTCATTTGTCCCCAACTAAAGATCTTCCCAAACCTGTATAAAAAACATAATTCTTCCTGAAAAGGGTTATGAAAAAGGCTAAATTTTGTAGGACCAATTCTCCAAAACCGCATCTGATATTCATATATATGTATTTGATTTTATGAGCAATATATGTTCTGTCGACGACACGCACATTGCTATAGCCATTAAATGAATATCTCTACCATGACAGAGACCTCTCAGTCAAAGTTTTTTATATAACTTCAACTTTTGCTGATAACTTTGTGCTAGGCTCACCATAAAAGAATCATTTACTATTAGTATTTAAGGAACTTTTATGATTACTAGTGTTCTTTTCTGCTGGATAATGAGGAGCTTTTATCCCCCATTTATATCAAAGTCTTATGATATTTATTTATTTATTATTTTCTCACACTTCAAATTTAACTAGGTAGTAAATAACTTAATTTTACAAAATTATATTCCAGGAAGTAAGTTAAAAATTAAAGTTGTCAAAGTAAAACAATTCATTGCTAAGTCTGACTTAGTTTGTATAGTGGCTAAGAGTAAGCGATTAGGTCAACTTGGATTTTGAACAAGTATGGACCTAAAGGATGGGCGATGAGCTCGACCCAAATGCTGAGAGGCAGTTTGAAAAAGATAATTAAAATAAAAGGAATATTATGATTGCTTATGATACACACGCTAGTTAAATACCAATAAAAGTTTTTGATAATAAAGTAGTTAGCAATCGAGAATAAAGGTGCATGTGAACATAATGTTTTATTGTTAAGCACCCGAGAATAAAGGTGCACGTAAGCAATATTTTTTTTTTGTTATGATTATATGTTTTTTCTTGAGATTATATTCTCCCTGTTGAAATCTTGCTCTGTTGAGATTTGAAAAAATCGTTGAAGGGATATCTATAAGAGGGACTTGAGACCCTTAGCAAAGGTATGCTGTTTTTTAATACTTGAAACTGAAACTGATTTGATCTTTTGAACGCTCTCAGTGACTTGATCGTCGAAGTGTGATCAACAGATAGAGTCCCTCTGTTCCAATGGACCGGCATCTCGGAACACCAAATACCTCAAAGCACTAGTTGAAGACAAATCAAAGGTTACCGACAAGAATAGTTTATAAATAAATTAATCCCACGTGAATTACTTTACACATAATCCTAAAAAATTAGTTTCCTTCAATTCAGTTTGAATGAGTGGATTGAATGAATCGGTATATCTAAATTTTAAAATAATTTTGTTTTTATTTTTATATATTTTTAAATATAGATCATAAAAGTTAAAACCTTATAATTAAAAATTGAAGATTTCATATAATACACTTAAAAAATGAAAAATATCACCGTAACGTACTTCGCAATCCTCTAAACTTAAGTTTTTCAAGTTAACGTTAATTCTAATTTTAAATTTTGATATAATATAAAATGAGTTAAAATAATAATTTTTTAATTTAATATTATTTTTTGTTCCTTTTCTAAATGATTCAATCCACCATGAATTCAATCGACCGAGTAATAAGTAACAACAAGTCCATTTTTTTATAACCTATTAGAAAAGTACTTTCATTAATTCGACTTGAATTCATGAATGAAAACATCCGGAACATTTGTTTCTCCCATTATGCAAATTCTTGAACATCTTTGTCATGTGAAGTCCATCTACACAAATTATTAAGAGTTGGGTATCCATTCAAAACTTCCAAGATGCAAAACAGATTTGGGCTATTCTGATTTGGGCTTTCTTGGCCCTAGTAGTAAGAAACCACTATTTGCAGGCAGTTTTTTCATGCATCCCTACATTTGTATTCCTGCACCCATAATATTGTCCAAAGACAAAATTATCATTAAAAAATGCCTCACAATTCATACTTACTATCCTACACAATACAATCATATCATTTTACGGAATAGAAAATCCATACTTGCTTCCAGTAACACATGAATGTCTGAAGCCAGATCGAATTCTCTAACTAAAGACCTCAGGGTAAGTCGATTTTCTCCCAAAGATTTTGTTACTGCCGATTGACCAGATATTTCTTCGTGCGTAGCTAAGACCTGCGTATCAAGGACTCCTTCTTCTTCGTTCCAAACCTTCACCCTTCACCGCCGTGAATACCTGAAACAGAGAGAACAAAGGGCGCTCTCGCGGTTGTTTGCAATCCGACGCTCAAGTCAGTACTAGTAGAAAACACCGTGCACCTCCGTATCAGAACACCACAGACACCGTGTTCAGAAGGTGTGTAACTGAATTCTAACTGTATTCTCTCTCGTTCTCAAGTAACTCGTGCGTACAGTGCATAAGCGCAAATGACTCTAAGTGTGTAAAAACGTACATTAGTCAGCTGACAGTGAAAGCTTATATACCTTTCCAGTGCTTCTGCCACGTGTCTCCTTCTGACTTAAGCGTAACCCAACTTAGGGAAATCCCAGCGTGTAAGTCTCCCTTCTCGAAGTGCATCTGGCGCGGGGGGTGACTACCTGGGTGCCAACTCATGCGCCCCAGCTCCTAGTCACTCGCCCTGGGAGTGTTTCTGCCCTCCTCACGTACCATGCATGCAGATTACCCCCTGGGACGTGGCCCTCTCATGGGTCGTATTTGTCCCAATGGTTCTCTACCGTTGGCGCGTACTGCCGCGTTCCCACGCCTCATGCATAGATACTCCGCGAGTTGGGTTTCTCCCTGCTGGTACTGGGGGTGTGGCTTGGAAATCACCTTTCTCTTCTATTATTACTCTTTCGGGGTACCGAGGCCCGAGGCCTCCACGCCCCTACCGTGTCGCCTCCTATCGTGCCGCCCCCTCCACAGTCACTCACACCCGTGGGTATCGGGGGGTGACACCACCCAACTGTAAGCACTTCTTGGTCCGAACCCAGTCAATGCCTGAGGCCTGGCCGACCCCTCTTCTCACCTCACTGCACCCCTGATGGGTCCTACGAAGTGTTGACTTTGGTCAACGCCCGAAGACGGGTCGGTACACAAGCCCCCTAGTCTTGAGCTGACAACTGTTCAGCGAAAAGACTAAGGCCTCACCCTACCGTCCTACGTGGCATTCTGCTGACAAGACGTTTCTGCGTGATGACGTGACACCTTGAGTCATGCGGTAATCTTTCAACACATGGCCCAATCACACGGTCACGACTTAACGTCTCTTGTGCTTCTCAAGTTTACGTTATAGCTTTCGAAATCGCGCGCTTCAGACACTGTTCCATCACTTACGCTTCTCATTTGCTCTCTTCATCTTCCTTCTCAAAGCTTCCTCTGATTTCTCCTCTCAGACCTAGGACTTCCACTTCTTCGATCATCCAAAGGTATGATTTTTCTGCATTGATGGCTCTTGCTCTTGACTTTACATACTGATATTACTGCCTGGAACTGTTTAAATTCTCGCATTTACACTTTCCTTCTCGTTTTCTTCGTTCCCCTGTTTTATGAACTTCTCGCGTGGGTAGGGTTTTTTTGGGTTTCTTTCAACTTTGCCACCATAGCCACTGTTTGCTAAACCTTTGTTCTTCTTCTTCTCAGCTTTCTTTGTCGTGCAATGGCGCGTACAAAAACCACCGCTAACCCTCCACCTCCCAACGTTAACTACAAACCACTATACCCTTGGGCCTCCGATGAATTGCTCGCAGAAACCTCAACCCTAACTTCTTTTTCGGATTGGAGGGTGTTGGGTCTATTAGTGTCTAAGTTCAAGAGGGGAGGGGTGAATTGAGCTTATAAAATTTTCGCAAGAACAAACAATTTTCAGTATATCAGAGTCAAAAGAACAGATTGTTTTTAAATGAAATAGATTGATTCTTCAGAGCAGTCTAGCACAATTTGAATTTGTTCAAATTAAAATTGTAATCAACAGGGAGTTATAACAGAACCAGATTGGTTAGATTTTATGGGTATGAAGAATACAACTATGCCAAGAAATCAACCAAATTTATTCAACACAAGGTTTTAAAGAGAATGAATCTTTCTCAGGTTTTAATGAGTAGATTATTTGTTCATAAACCAGTTAAGACTTCATATACAACTACCTTGTTTGTGATTAGAGACCTTTAACAGATCAGGAAG
>Ga0123342_1005924_pt1 | contig 17322 bp, 8 predicted proteins | sample Turbeawhitnodule_FD_89960 | JGI IMG/M metagenome (GOLD analysis project Ga0123342, IMG submission 89960) | Root nodule microbial communities of legume samples collected from Mexico - Turtle bean Mexico white nodule | ecosystem: Host-associated > Plants > Roots > Nodule | place: Mexico: Nepantla... | reverse complement strand
AGACGGTCTAGGTCTCCTCCTAGACGCTCCATGTGTAGCCTTCCCTCATCACGTCCTAGACGCTCCTTCCTTGAGTCTAGACGCTCATCACGGTCTAGCTTTGGGTCTTGGCTTCCATGGTGAAATGTGTTTGGCCCTCCTCCATCAACCAATCTCTGGAGGAGGAAAACCTGAAGCCAAGCTGGTAACAACACTCAAGGATCCATGTTTTTTGTGTTTAGCTTCTCATTTTAAACTATTACGATAAGATCTTATCATGAGTTGTTAAATTTATCTTGTTGGGATTGGATGATGATGTGATATTTTTGGAGTTATTGTTGTTTAAAGATGCATGTTTCTCTTTTATATTCAAATTCATTGGATTTGGTAGTATGCTTAATGCTCAATGGTGAGGAACGACCATTGATTATCCATAGGGCATGAATGAGGTCGAAGGGAGATTTCATGTTTCTGAACCCTTTTTAGCCAACCATAGGATTCAATGGTCGTAGAGCGCGAAACTTAGACTATGGTGAACTATTCCATCATAATGCAGAGGTTAGTCATAACAACGGCTTATTGCTCTAGATAACCTTGCGTGAGGGATCGACTTGGTTTGGACAAAACAAGAATAGAAGGGGCTTGAGACCCCCGATAAAGGTACGCTGTTTCTGAATACTTGAGACTGAAACTGATTATTTTTTTGTATGCTCTCACTGACTTGATCGTCAGAGAGTGATCAACAGGTACAAACCCCTCTTTCCTAGCGGAGCTCTCCATTCAGTTCAACCGAGGTCAACCAGCGAGAACATTTGGCACCCACCGTGGGGTCCGATAAAACTTGATCCCATCCGTATTCGTGATTGAGCCTTCTAACAAGATGAGAAACACAAGGCAAGACCCTTAAGGAACTGAAGGAATCGATGCCCCCGTCTTATAGCAACTCATGAATACCATTAAGGCCCTCCAAGAGGCGAACGAGGAGCACAAACGAGAGCAAAAGCGAATCCAAGAGCGGATCTTAGAAGAAGCCAAGGCTGAGTAGGAGAGGCTACGAGCGGAGGCCCGAGATGAGCAAAAGCTTCTGCAGGATCGTTTGATGGCAGAAATCGAGGCCTCCCAAATAACCATGGAGGAGCACACGTAAACCAATGAGAAATTATGCAAAACCAATAAGGAATTACGCAAGATTCTGCACCAACGTGCCTGACGTTCCACCAGGGAACGATCTCTAAACTTGCCAGCGAGAGATAATCCCAAGCCATTCTCGCAGGAAATCATGGATGAGCCCGTGCCAGCTCATTACATCTCACCTAAAATCGCCTTTTTCACAAGAATAGAGGATCCTGGAAATCATCTTACGACATTCAACACTCGGATGATTATCTCTGGAGGAATGAATGCCATCTGATGTAAGATGTTCATGGGCACTTTTACATGTACAGCCTTACAATAGTTCAGTGGGATCCCGGATGGTCAGATAAGCTCTTTCTCTTAGTTCTCCAGGATATTTTGAGAATAGTTCTCGATCAACAAGGTCAAGCCCCCGAGGCTGTACGACCTTTTCAGCGTGAGGCAAAGGGAGAGAGAGTCGTTTAAAGATTATCTGAACAAGTTTTGCACGATTATGGGAAGACTTCAAACCCATGATGAAGATATGATGATCGTCACTTTTGAGCAGGGATCATGGCGGGACCGTTCAATGATTCGTTAATTAGGAATCCAACCTTTCGAGGTACGTGAGCAAGTGTTCGCCCACATCGAAGCAGAAGAGGTTGTGCTAAGGAAGAACGACAACTCACACTCAAGGCAACCTAGGCCTAAGGAGAGCAGCCAAGCTCGGCCCCTGCGGGTCAACGAAACCTCTTTCGATAAGAGAATGAACTCGAGGTATGTACCATATGTAGCCAGGAAAGATGAGCCCAAGATGAAGGAATGGAAGAGTCAACATCTCGGCCCAAGTCTTGAGTATCCTACAAAAAACTCTTGAGTTTGACACGGGTAGCAAACAAGCTAAAGCTTCCCTAGAAGACAGATCGGAACTTGGGAATGCTCAAAGATGTCAGGTGCGAGTTCCACAAAGCATTTGGGCACAACGTTGAATGATGCATAGCCTTGGGTCACCAACTAGCTAGCCTGGTGAAGGAAGGCTTCCTAAAGGAGTATCTCGAGGCAAACCAGGAAGAGAAAAAGGGAGAGATTACTGTCAGGGACCAGGCACATAAGACACTAGTCCATGGAGAGTTGAACACCATCTCGGGAGGATTTTCTGGAGGAGGAAGCTCTGCCTCTAAACGTAAATGATATGCGCGAGTGGTGATGTCCTTGGATACGAGGAGACCTGATCACCTTCTAGAGCCCACTCTTTGCTTCACAAGTTCCGACCTGAAAGACATGGTTCCTCACGAGGATGATCTAGTGGTGATATCTATCGTCACTGTAGGAAGGAAGGTGCACAAAGTCTTGATCGATCAAGGAAGCTCGGCTGACATAATGTTGTGGGGAACGTTCACCAATTTGCAGTTGTCCCCCAACCAGTTGAGGTCATATGATGGGTGCTTGGTCGGCTTTGTGGGAGATCAGGTAGAAGTATGAGAGTACATTGAGCTAAAGACGACTTTCTCTAACTACATCGCGACCAGGACGATCACCATCAGGTACATTGTTGTTAACGTGTCCTCTGCTTACAATTTGCTTTTGGGGTAACCTTCCCTGAACAGGTTGGGTGCGGTAGCCTCAACGACCCATATGAAGATGAAGTTGCCTTCTCCTAAGGGAGGAGTGATTACTTTAAAGTTCAACCAGAAAACGACGCGAAAATGCTACGAGAGTAGCCTAAGGAATAGAAGAGGGATTTATGCAATCACTGTTCAGGCAGGAGAGCCAAAATGGATGGTGGGGGTGGAAGTCATCAATGACATGCAATTTGGACCTGCTGAAGAGGTTCAGGAAAGGGAGATAAAAGGAAAGAAGTTTAAGCTCGACACCTCGTTGGGAAAAGAGCTCGAAGATAAAACAGCCGATGTCATATCGGAGAACATGGATGCTAAGTAAGGTAGAAACAATAATGTTTGGAGGAAATAAGCAAGATTGAATAACTCAAGTTGGTCAAATAAGAATGAAACATTTACCATCTATTAACAGTGTTCTTTTAGTAGACAATTTGAAACCTTAAACCTTAATATAAGTCAATTATATGATACTAGATGTGATGTTATGTTTAACACAAACACCAATGTATAGTTAATTATTGTGATGGCACCAAGCTATATGTTGCTAATAGACAATGTAATTGATACAAGATTGAATTAGACAAGTTATTAGTTCAAAAGGTCTTATGCCTCATAAAGATTAAAAAAGATCATTGGGTCTTGAATATAAAAAGTGGTCATGAAAGTTTAAGGTTAATATCAAAATTGCAAAGACAAGTAAGAGTTTTGTCAATAATATCAATCAAATATGATATTTTTTTGAAGCATACAAAAAAGACAAACAAGTTAAAATATCTTTCAAAAGTAAAACCAAAGTTTCACTCAAAGACCTCTAGATCTACTACACTTAAATTTATTTGTTCCTACCAATATTTAGTCCATAAGTGGTAAAAGGTACAGTTTGATCATAATAGATTACTATATTAAATAAACATGGGTGAAATTCTTAACCCACAAGGACAAATCTTCCAAAGTATTTTGTAAATTCTATAATATGCTCAAAAGAAAATGAATCTATTTATTACTTCAATCGGAAGTGACCACAAAGGTGAATTTGAAAATTAATTTTTTTCAAGACTTTTGTAAAAACTATGGCATTAACCAAAAAACTTCAATTCCAAGAACACCTTAAAGGAAATTGGAGAGGAAAAATCGCTCTGGTGAAGTTCCTTGTTGTTTATGGACAGAAGCTAACATTTCAATGGAGAATAAAGGAGAGAAGTGCAACATAATTCTTGGAGGATTAAGGTGTCGATTCATCTTAGAATGGCTTCTAAGAGAAACTACTTCAACTTCCTAATGACGGTTCATTGTGAAAAATCCTTAAGGGGAAATTCTTCAGTGACCTTTGAGAGTGAAAGAAATTTGCTAGAACAACATAAATTCTCATACATTTCAAAAGTGATTACAAGATGTAAAAGAGAGATGTTTATAAAATTGAATAGTTCCTCTTAGGCTCTAGCCTAAATGAAACTCAAATTCAAATATTACCTAAATATTAGTACATGCAACTTATAAGACTCTCTACTCTTGAAATGGCACTCAGGACAAGTCTCTTGAGTTACTTCTAAGGCAAGCTACTAAAGAAACTTGCCTAGCAAGCTTCACTTGATTGGGGGTAGCACCTTTTCATGCTCCAAGAGTTCCCATGTGACACATTCTCATACTTCTCTCGATGATGTGACATCTCCTTACTTCTTGTAGTTGACCAATCTTTGTTGACCCAAATTGAGGTTCATGATTATCTCAATTTAAGACCCAAATTTAAAGCCCAAAAATATATACAAATTTAAAAAAAAAATAAAGGAATACAGACTATTTACTCTTATACAAATTTTACAAAATTAAGAAAGAAAAAAAAAATCATAATGTTTTACTCTCTAGAAAAGTAGAGTTTTTTTTTAAGTTTCTTTTTCTTTAATCTTTTATTAGTAAATCTTGTAGGGCAATTTCTTCTTGCACCTCTACATTTTTCTTCCTGCACCCCTACATTCTTCAAAATATCGAAATTACCCTTTACAGTTTTAGGTGTTTCCAGAATAGTGGTTCCATAAGCAAAGAGTATTTTTATAATAGAAAATCTGGAAGACCAAAAAATCATTCCATAACACCTTTTCAGAAACACATTTTTTTATTTATTTCCCGATTGATAAATCCAGAATTCATAAAACATGTTCTGGAAATATTTCAAAAAGAATAATCTGTAAGTTATTTTTTTAAAGGGGGCAAAACAGTCTTCTCCAAAAATGATGGGGTTCAGGAAAAAATTTGTAGAGGTGCAGGAAGAAGTTGCCACCTTGTAGTTAGAGTAACATGTAATTTTTTTTAGATAGCCTCCATAATAAATGACTAAAACAATGTTACATATCCACCATCTCCTAAACACTTTTACATTGACGCAATTAATTAGACTTGTTTCAACCACTTCTTCGGTAGACAAAACATGTCTACTTAAAATCACTTTCTTCTATAATTACCAAATTTTGAAACCCTACACTCCAATTCCATTAAGTTAATTTAACCATCACATCGTCACCAATTGCTTGAAATTACCAAAATCAAATCTCATAAGTTATGCTACAACCGTTTGCAACAATTCAATCACGAAAAACCAATTGCCACAATATCAAGAACAAGGATACCAATTCAAGTGTTTTGAATAAGCTACTTCAACGATTATAGAAATTGAATCGAAATTGAGAATTGATAGTTTCAATCAATTTCACTAACTAAATATAAAAATTCCAAGTCGAAACCACCTCGTGCTTGTGTTGCCTTTAGATGCTTCACTAGCACAAAGAAACATGCATCATAGGTCATTGGTGCTTCCGTAAATCTTTCATAAAATATTGTCGAAATTAAATTCTGATCACTAAATAACATCTTATCACATATTTATTAGCAACAACAAATCATTTTCGATAACTTTTAATAATTTAATTTTTTTTGGAAAAAGATAAGAAGATAAAAAAAATACTGCACTCGTAAATAATCTATAAGTTATATTTTTTCACTTCATATTAATAATTAAAAGATCTTCATAAAGAAACTAAAGAAATATGAATATAAACTTCTTGCAAAAGTTTAAAGGCCTTTTTATGCTATGAATCTATGAGTAGTAGGTTGATCCAACTAACCAGAGATAACCAATAAGTCAATTAGTCTAATACCAATTAATGTCTAAACAAAATTCTAAATAAAAAAAAATAGGAACAAATATAAAGGTTTAATACAAAAATGTACAATTCCTATCCTAGTATGAAGTCTCCTTTATAAAAAGAATTTAACCTCAAATTTTAATATTTATTGTCTAAAATGAAAGATAAACATGAATGATGAATTTTGCTCTTAACCTAAATTATGAAACACCAAATCATGAATTAAGAAGAATTTATCGTTTTCAACAATTTTCATCCAATAATTAAAAGAAAATGAATAAGCCACTACAATAAGAAAGGATTAATAATAAAGAATGATTCACTACTTCGAAATAACAATTTGAATATGAAAATTAAAAGCTCTCCCCAGGAACCTAAGAAAATTTCTCTCACAATACTAATTAAGCTTCATCAAAATATTAAAATCTAAACTTTTCAGGAAAGTTAACATAAATATTCTTATATTATAAACAAAGACTACTAGAGTCATTAAACTAATTTGATTGATTTGATAAGCTATCTAATTAGCCTAATAGTAATGAATGTGCAAAAGGGATTTTTAATTACAAAAATACAATTCCTAATCTAGCCTCAATACACCTTGCATATATAAAAGCAGTGCTTTTTCTATGGTGATGTTTTCCACCAAAATACTTTTCGTAAATACCAATACTACTAGGCCATCATAGCCACACTATTCTCACATGTCTAAAACTTGCCTCGCAATTATGGACATAACTACAATTTCTTTCCAAAAAAGGAAAGAAATTGGTGACTAGTGAATGTATTAAGGGAAAAGAAGGCGCATGATAATAAAATGTATCAATAATAGAAACATGTTTTTTACAAAGAAAAGTAAGACGAATTTTCTTACTTCTCACTATATGAGCTCTAATAAAAATGCCACTACATGTCACTTTAACGTTATTAAAATGTTAACATAATGAGCAATTACACTCAACTACTATGAGCATCACCATGCTACCAAATTCAATTTCATGATAGCATCATGTTAAGTCATTATTGAACTCAAACATCGTCTCCAACTATATTTCACTCATTTTTAAGTTTATTAAAATTCTTTCATTCTTATATTTCGAATACATAATTATTTATAATAAATTTATGAAAGAATGCCATTATTTATATCTCTAACTCTGAAAAATAGGTTCTAAACGTATAATAATAATATAACTGATATAAGAATATTTAACTTTAACTCATTATTGTTCTTATATTCTTTATTCTGTTTTTTTTATTGATTTGAACATTAGTGTGTGTGGTTCAATTCTTGTTTATACTTCATTAATTTAAAATTTAGTCTTTATCCATATATATAACTCAATTTATAAAATTTAAAAGTTTTACTTTATAAAAACATAATTGAATTTTCAATAAGAATTTTTTTTAAAAAAAAATAGTTATATATCTATAATATATATATATAATATGAAATATATGAATGAATCATATCCTTATTTCTCTTTCTCTTTCTATGTTTTCATTTATTTAGGAAAAAAAAACTAATCATTTACTGAATCTAACTTTAATTCAATTTTCCATGATTTTGTTCTAATATTTTTTAGATGCATTGTGTTGTAGTATAAAATAATATTTAAAAAATATTAATATACATGTTTATGATAAAATTAAAAAAAATGGATACACAAAAGTGCTGTTGTCTGTATTTTCACTAATAATATATAATAAATAATAAAATTATTCTTATAATCATGTTTTGGTATATATAATTTTTTTAAAATTTATCCTTGAATAAATAACAATTAGTTTAATATATCAATTTAATAACTTTTTTTTTTCAATATCCTTGAAAAATAAAAGTTATCAATTTAATAATTTTTCTTGTTAGTTTTATCATTTCTCTTTACAAATCCCACTTTTTTTTTTCTCCTCTTTCTCTTGGCTTCTTTTTCCTGCACCCCTACATTTTTTTTCCTACATCCCCACAATTTTCTAAATCCTGAAATTGGCCTTAATCTTTTATTTGAAAAAGGACACCGTGGTTACCAGAAATAGAGATATGAGAGTGTGCTACGGATTCATCATTCTGGAACTGAATACTTTTTTTCCGGATGAGGGGGTGTTCCATAAACAATTTTTGTATAAATTATTGATTTCTGGATTGCTGAATCCAGAATGCTTTTTTTTGAATTACGGATTTCTAAATCTGGAATGCATATTTCTGTTACGGATTGATGGATTCGGAATACTTTTTTTGAATGATGGATTTTTTAATGTGAAATGCATATTTTGAATTATGAATTGGTGAATCCAAAATCTTACCGGAAGTGCTAATCCAAAATTCTTCTGGATTCCATAATCCATAATGCAAAATAATAAATACAGTTCAAGTACATTTTAGGGTTTTTAAAAAATAACAGGAACAATTTGGTATTTACATTTTAGGGTTTTTAAAAAATAACAGGAACAATTTGGTGTTTACATAACATTGTGGGGTGCAGGAAGAAAAATGTAGGGGTGCAGGAAGAAACTGCCCTTTCTCTTTTATGGAGACATACACTCTCCTTCTTACTCTTTCCTTTTCTTTTTTTTCTCACACTCCATTTTCATTTATCTTTCTATGTTTGACTAATATATGCAAAACATATTCCTTTTATTGAATCTAAATTCATTTTTTTAAGGTTTTGTTTCCATTCTTTCATCTCCTTTACATCTTGTTTTTTTACATAAATTAAAATATTACAATATAAATTTATAATAATATTTAAAAAAATACGAATATGTATATTTATGATAAATTAAAAATACGGATATACGATATGACGTATTTTTCCGCTAATGTGTATAATGCACCTAATTTCTAACCATCTTGGGGATTACTTATTGAATAGTGGTACACATCTCCATGTTGACAAGCACTTGATAATTGTACACTAACATGTGAAGTAGCCGATAATTTATTAAGAAAAGACAAGAAAAGCAGCGACAGGGGATAGAACCATGTAATTAACATTGAAATCTAAATAAGTATCATCATTATTGTTTTAGTTTAACAAGTTATATCTGGACTTGGAGTCACGATTCGAAAACATAGTAATAAAATTTTTGCAGCCCTTAAACAGAAACTTTGGCGCTCTGAAGAGTTGGAAGAAAGCATGAAAGTTCTATTGCTGTGCTTGGAAAGGCTTGTATTTCTTGAGATCATGAGCAAGGCCTTGGATGGAACCCACAGCTGAGATAATAGAAATGATTAAGCAGACCCAACTCAGAATCTTGAGCCAAATCCATGTGAAGGAAAAGCTTTTCATGTTGGATCGCTTAATGTACATCTCTACAGGGAAGTAGACCGTCAATGGCCAGAATGAGAGTGAACCAATGAGCCCCAGAAAGTCATTGAAGAAGGGAAATAGCATGGCTAGAACAGCAGTGATGATCACATACGTTGTCCTCCAAAACATCCTAAAGAAATTCAGGGTTATGCCTTCACACAGAGGAACATTCACACCATGCTCACCATTTATAAATTGGCTTTCTGGCCATTTTTCCTTGCTCCATTTCTCCACGAACCCAAATATTGGTTGCACAAACACCTGCCCAACAAAATTTCTCCAATATTCAGCCAAATTCGAGAATTAAATAGGATTTACTTATTAACAAAAACATACAAAAGTGTTTGTTTTCAAAAATATTAATTTCTCATTTTAGTTTCTTCACGTATTTCAACTTTTTAATTTTCTTTTATATTTTGTAATCTAATTCTTTTCCCTCATATTTTACCATATTTTTTTTTAATTTTTACACTTTTACTATTACTATTACATTGGTAACAAAATAACGCGTTTAACAAAAAAAAATGGTGATAGAATAACTTCGTTTTCTAGAGACGTGTTAGTATTATATTACAAAATTGGTAAAATGTTAAAAAAAAACTAAAGTGGTAATATTCACCAAATGGTAAGCTTTGTTTTCTTATTTATTTTGTTTCTATTTAAATTTGATTCGTATCTAGTGTTTAAAAAATTCAGGTGCTTTAATTTCTAACTTACATTTATTGAATGTGAAGGATAAAAAAGAAATAAAGTATAATTTGAAAGAATAAAAAGATATTTGTGAGTTGAAGAAGTTATTTACCTGGTATGCCCCAACTAAATGCACTGCTATGCAGATATTGGCAAAGTCTATTAGCCAAAAGGGCTCATAGAAGCCGAACCCTGTGAGGAAATTTCCAGGTGCGTCATTTCCAAACGCGGCATAGCCTAAGCACCCACATAGCACATAAAATAATGTCGTTGTCATTATCCCAATTAAACTTGCTCTCTTCATCATTCTGTTCTCTGGTGGGCCTGATTTTAGAGTGTCCTGCAACATTATGGACCACATTTCTATTTCAGTTTACTGCACTTTCTTATCTTCCATTCATAATAATCAAAATTGCAAACATTTCTAGTTGAAGTAGTGTGCTAAGTATATAATAGCCTTACAAATCAAACACTGTCAAGTATTGACTTACTTTTACCATAGGTTTTGTTTTTTCTGTTCAGTTTCAGCAATAGGTCTAAACATGTATAATAATGTTATGATGGATTTTATAGTTTCTGGGTCAATCACTATATTTAAACATTTAAGGTATTGTTTAAATATTTAAGGTATTGTTTGGAGTGGCCATGAAAGGAATTTTGATTGTGAATGGTTGGTTTCCGTGTGCTTAGTGTGGATTATGAGTTGTTCACCGTTTGATCTCCATCATATGGTTCAGGTGAGTCACACAAATCTGAAGTAAAAAATGCGATGGGAAGAATCTGGATGATAAGAATTAAAAATATTTCTTTGTTTTAAAAACATTAGCAATTAAATAAAACAATGACAAATGAGATCAGAGTTTTAAATTTTTATGTAAGTGATTATTGTTTAGATAAATATCTATGTACCAATTGGTTAGATAGAGATAGGTACAAGGTTCGAAAAATAAATAAATAAAAATATCTTTACTATAATTTAGCTAAGAATAACTTGCAATAGGAAAATAAAATAGAGGAAAAAGGTGATATTTTGGTAAGTAAAATCCAATATGTGTACACAGTCCGTGGTTTTTATTAATTGATGCATCTAATCCCAACACCATATTTAGAAGATAAATAATGGATAAACACAAAAGTCAACGACAAAACAAGAAAAATAAGAAAAACAAGTTATGGGTCAAAAATAGAAGTTGGTGTTACGTATGACTATTCAGAAGTTGAATTCATATAATATGCCACTACCAAATTTATTTCAGGCACACATTTCAACTTTTATACTAATAGAAAACACAACACTTTTCAAATTCCATCATATTTCAAACCGTTTCACCGCATTTTCTGTTGTCCCTATCGTAATTTTTTCAATTATATTTTGTCCTACTAAATCTAATGAAGCACGTATATTATTATTATTATTATTATTCTGAAAAAAATAAAGTTTCTTCCAAACTAAATGCCGATGATTCAAGAACAATTTTATTCACACAAATTTAATTAAATTCACACAGTTCTTATATAATTATTAGTAAATAATTAATTAATAGATAAAATAAAACATAAATATTACTTGCCTGGATCTCAATGAGCACATTTGAAAAAGCATAAGCGAAGGCAATGTCACCGATAGCTTGAAACATCCTCCAAACCTTTTCCGTTCCCGTAACGTCCACCCCCACTTGCACCCCTGTTATTGATGTCCGCGCGTGTGCCCCACCTTTAAGCATCGTGCTTTATTTCATTAGTATTATTATTACATTAACACAATATTTGTTTTCACACATATTTTATGAATTAAAATGTATTAAAATAAAAACAAAACGGTGAAAAATTTAGTTTTATCAACTACAGTTGGAACATAAACAATTAATAACACCCATAACAACTTGAATTTAAAATAGTTATTAAAATTCAAACTCTTGAAATACTTGCTTAAAATAACACAATCAGTCAACGTACGCGTCAACCAAAGTTAATAGTGAATGAATTATTTAATATTTATTATCTATTTTTTTAATTTTTAATCATTCTTAATCTGTTAGAAAGAATATATACTAGAGGGTAGGTTCACAGTACTCATATTTTAATTAATAAAGACAATTTTAATTAACTCATTAATTACCCTAATTGGTTGCATATTTTTAAAAAGTTATTTTAACATTTTAAAATATAGAAGTTAATTAATATTTATTTTCAGTCATAAAATAATTTTAAGAAAGCTTCTACTTTGAATCAAAATTTCCGTTTTGATTGTTTTAAAAGGCTAAACTATATGCCTAATTATTTTTGTTTCTAGTTTTGAAGAAATTAAAACTATGGGCCTAATAAGGTTTAAAGTTGCGTAAGTAAATAGAGTGATAATAATCACATGGTTGTTTTACCTATGACTTTGGCTAGGGAGAGTCCAAGACCAATGGAAGAATAAGCGAAAGACATCACAGCTGCAACAATAGAGAGCCAAGAGAGCTTATGGAAGTTTGGTATTTGGCTAAGAACAATTTGAATGCAGGCAAAAACGATCATGTAAGGGTAGTTATTTATGTTGCACTTGGCTTCATGTCCATGCTTGTGAAAACAGTTCGACCTCTTCACCGCCCTAATCAATTTTCAACAACATGAAATAAATAAAATTAAAACAAAAGGGTACTTCAGTGTGCACATAAAACAATGACACACACACACACTCTTTGAAGTCAAAAGTTCATGTGCAAACTTACACCATACTGATTGATGCAGTTATAGTGTAGCCGATGGTTACACCAACAAGATTTATATACTGAGCCAATCCACAAAGCTGGAATTTTCTTCCTCCTATGGACACAAAAGTAACATGTTATATCAAAGGAGTATCTTAAACAATTATATTCCATTAGTCTCTGGTGTATTTTTGCTGCTAAAATTATTAGCAAAGTATAACAGAGCAATACAAAATAATGTCCCGAGAAAAATAGTATTCTACTACATCACGTGCCTCGTCTCTCTTCGGAGCCAAAAGAAAAATGATTTTTTATTTGCATTGCCAATAAATAAATAAAAAGAAGAGTGCTAGAAAACCAGAACTCTCACGTGTCAAGTCTCAACCACATGTACCGACATAAACAAATCATAAGATCATTTTTTCTTTAACATTTAGATATCTTAAACTGTTTTTTATCTAGACTTATTCTGCCATTGATCTTTCTTCCCAGTTATGTTTGTTGTATCCACAAAACTTGTACATGAAATATGAAGGAAAATAGAGTGTAGTGTGATTGGAAACTATGATGATTACCTTTGTGAGTAAATTATTAGGTGATTCTGATTGTGACTATGCAATAGGTTGTGTATCTTGTAATTATGATATAATGATGTAACGAGAAGCAATAGAAGTGAGATTTGTGGTTGGTATACCTAAGTTAGCTTTGACAACCTCAGAATATGTGTAGTTTCGCTTGCCATGAACAGGGTCAGGTGAACGGTAAGAATCAGCGAGAAGAGTGGAAGTGAAGTATGTGATAAAAGAGAAGGCAAAAAGCACTGCTGGACCAGCCACCCAACCCATCTGCGCAATTGCCCATGCAAGAGATAGAACTCCAGAACCAATCACCGCCGTTATGATATGAGCACTTGCAGTTATCCATGTCCCTTCGATTTAAGACCAATTCAAAAACAACATTAATACAACAACTCTATCACAATCAAAATTATCAAAATCCACAGTGGACTCTTATATCAACTTCTTAACGTAAGTGACACTATATAAGTCACTGCAAATTGACTTTAAATATCAAGTAAATATTGAAATTAATACGAAGAAAAATTCACTTAATTGTTCTGCTGTGTTTGTAAAGGTTTATCCAAATAAGCAAACATAAAATTTGAATATGTGAATGGGTAATACCTGTTCTTTTAGCTCGTCCATCTTCATCGAAGTTTTTGTTGCCATCAGCCAAAGTTTCTGGGGTTTCTATGTGCATGCTGCTCATCTCTGGAACCGACCAATGGCCTGTGTTTGTGTTTGTGAGTGCAAATGAGTTGAGTGGGTGGGTGGCCAACACCCGAAAAGAAAGGAAAAGAGATGGCAAAGAAAAAGGGTGTTTTTATTGATGATTGGCCTGTAGTTGGTGTTTGGTTTTGGGTAGAATGTAGGAGTTTGTGGTGAGAGGCTTAAAGGAGCTGAGATAATTGAATTGGAGAAAGAGCACAGTGGCTAAGGAAGGATCACAGTGGATTAAATAGATGGGAGGAGTAGGAGAGAAGTGTTTTGGACTTTTGTGGCACATGTAATTTCGAAGATGGCTTAGAATTTTATTTACTGAGGGAAAAAGTGAGTCACTTTATAAAAAGGAAAAGTTGAGCAGTGAAAAGGGAAATTGAGAGGCTTTGAGAAGAGAGAGTTTTAGGTGGGTTGAAAGGAGAGGAATTTTTTTCAGGCATGTGGACCATCAAAGGTGGCAAATTCTGCTCTGGCCGGGGAACCTAAGTGTCCCCTACACTATTTCATTTTTTGTTTGTTTTTGTCCATCCATTTCAAGATTCAAGCTTATGATAGCCACATATTATGGGTCTTCCAAAGGGCCACAAATCTATCTTATTAAGACACCATGCTTACCATCTCTTCCACTTGATTCCCTATAGTTTATGATCTTATTTATCACCTTTTAAATTACCCTCACTCTTTCCTTTCAAATTTCTAACATCATGCTTCAAAATCTACTTATGTCTACCAATTGTCTTACACTAGCTATTTCTTGCTGATACAATTCTCTACAAAACTATATTAACTTTTTCACAAATTAAAAACAGTTTACGAATTTACTTTTTGAAAAAACTAAATGAAAAATTATTTTAGTTTATTATTTCTTTCATCTTCTCTAAATGTATTCAATTTTATCACAAAGACCAAAAAATCCAAATATTCTGTATGTTGTGATTGAAAATTACGATTGCAAAAATAATTTTGAAAACCCTTTATTATGACGCAGCAAAGTCTTGCCATGCAAATTCGTTTCGCAATCATAGAAGTTGACCGACTTTCAATTATAATTTGTGTAATTAAGGTGTTATAACACGTCTCTGCTATGGTATCATGTTCGCTAAGAATCTTAATTATTTAATTCTGTTTGTTAAAATAGGGTACTTTATACAGAAACTTTTGTGTCGTTGTTATCTGTCTTTTTAAACAAATAATGTTATGATTTATTTTATATCTTGATATTTTTATCATGCTCGGATTAATATGGTGAATCACTCCAAAATATATTAGGTACTCATCCTGTTCTTTAATATAAGCCTATCAATAAAAATAATTAATTTTATTTTATTCTTAAATGAATGTTATCAATCTATTAAATTAACCTCTGTTAAATATTTTTAATTTTTTTATGATTTATATTGAATATAGTATTTTATGTTAAAAATAAAATCTAACAGACCAAACAAAGATGAGAAAAAGAATCAAATAAACATTCCATATATACACAACGAGCATGAAAAACAGAGTAAAAAAAATATATACTTGAGAAAATATTATTTATGCAACAAACTTTAATTTATTTTTAGATAGAAGTGTGTGTTTCGTATTTCAACTCCATGAATAGTAATTGATTTCGTTCAAAAATGATGAGACAAGAATTATGTTTAAATTTTTCTCATGGTGCAAATAATACAAACTCAAGTGATTAGAAGAAAAATTCATCATTATTGAACACTCCATGTACAATAAGATAACAAAGAAAACACAAGAAACATGAAAAGCACAAGCAGATAAAGGACATAACTTGCTTTCGTATAAATATAATCAAACAGACATGCATGAAAAACAGAATGTTATTTTAAAAAAAATAAGTACAAAAGAGTCCACTTGAAGAAGTACCCTTGGTCATATATATATATAACCAAAAGTTCCTTAAGCATAACACAAAACAAATTTTTAGACGGTCATCTAAAAATCACTAGACGATTTGTACAAACCGATAAACGGTCTCCACAAACCATTAAATGGTCTAAACAAACAACTAGGTAATTGGAGACCACTAAACTATCTCCACAAACCACTAGACGATCTTCCCAAACATACCCAGACTGCTAAACGGACTCAACAAATCGCTATATATATATATCCTATTTATTAATTCAAAACACAAACATTTATAACATTTAATATGAATAAAAAAGAAATCGAATATAAAACTATATAAAAATAAAATATCTTATTAAAAGATTAATCATTTATTAATATGTGTTTTATAATAAAGACTAAAAGGAGTAAAATTTAATTGTCGGCTGCTAATAAGTAAAATTTGATGCTAATTAGTCAATAACGTTGCATTTGTATAATACTGCAACTAACTTCAAAACCATGAAAGACAATTCATTAGTGTTCACTTTTGAAGACTAATTTTAAGTAATGTATAAGGTGACATTAATTTATCACTAATTTTAAAAATATTTTTTTAATTAAAGTAGTTTAGTGTGTTGGTTAAGCCAAAGTTAAAATATAGGAAAAATTCAATTTATATATGAAAAATAGCCAAAAATATGTAGGTAAATCAACATTATCTATCAATATACACGAAACAAAATCCGTGGGTAAATTGATACATGATTCATCATATTTTAATTTTAAATTTTTTATTATTATTTGAATCTTTTTTTTAATTATTGTTTACAAATATTATTTATGTCTATTTTTAGGATTATTATTGACAATTATTATATATGTTATTATAATTATTATTAATGTTACAAATAAATTGCAGCGAGTGGAACTCGAAGTCATGTTCCTTGAATTATCAAAGAAGCTTTCACTACAAGAAAAAATGATTTTAATGGAGTTTACTTTTACATTATCCAATGTTAAAACCTCTATTAAGTCATTTACTCACGGTTGCAGTTTCCTCCGCTAAACCATCCCTACGGAATGTGTTCCTTGGGATTTTTTTAAATTTGAGAAAAATCCTTTTAGAAACCCTGTTAAATACCATGGATTTAAGAACCTCTATAATATACCACGGGTTTTAAAACCTTCATAAAATACCATGAGTTTCAAAACTTATATTAAATACAATGGGTTTAAAAAGCTCCGTAAAATATGATTCTCTTGATTTCTCTCTTCCACCATAGATACACTGCTTGTTGGAGATCCCACATCGACTAAAGATTAGAGTCTTTCATTGTATATAAGTGGGTGCAAACCTCAACCTATGAGCCGGTTTTATGGGGTTGAGTTAGGCTTAAAGTCCACTTCGTAACATGGTATCAGAGCCATTTTCGAGCCTATCCTAGCGAGTGTTTGTGTTGGGCCTATCGTGCCACCTGCTATCGGGCCGCTATCGGACCACCCATAATATATAGTCTCACGCACGAGTTGGTAGTCTCGGCGTGAGGGGGTGTGTTGGAGATCCCACATCGACTAGAGATTAGAGCCTTTCATTGTATATAAGTGGGTGCAAACCTCAACCCTATGAGTCGGTTTTATGGGGTTGAGTTAGGCTT
>Ga0123342_1005923_pt1 | contig 17330 bp, 11 predicted proteins | sample Turbeawhitnodule_FD_89960 | JGI IMG/M metagenome (GOLD analysis project Ga0123342, IMG submission 89960) | Root nodule microbial communities of legume samples collected from Mexico - Turtle bean Mexico white nodule | ecosystem: Host-associated > Plants > Roots > Nodule | place: Mexico: Nepantla... | reverse complement strand
CAATAACAATTTTCTTCATTTTTTAATTAATCAAATAATCAAGTTATTGTATTACATTACCGTCAAACATGATCCATACACGATTATCCAATTTTTTGTTCCTTAAAACTAACACTCTTAAAATATTATGTATCAAATTAATTTTTAACACTACATAACTTACTACCCAATATATAAACAATAAAATTAAAAAAAAAATTATGACGTGGCAGAAGTCGTGCCAAGTTGGCACGACTTCAGTATGACATGGTAGAGTCGTGTCTAATTGGGACGATTTGTGCATATGAAGTCGTGTCGAATTGACACGACTTGCCTAAATTTGTAATTTTTTTTAAACGAACCCCATTTTGGTAAAAAGCAAAAAAAATAACCCCATGATAGTCAATAACCCCATGTAAACAAACGCTTGTGTATCCGCATTTTCCTCTTTTACACAATTTTCACGATGATAGAAATTTAACATACGTACAAAAATAATTTTGGATGAGTCGAAAATGAAAAACAAAAAATAACATTTAAAATAAAATGATGAATTGATTAAATAACCTCTTTTTTCTTCTTCTCCGGTTTGAGTCTCTCTTTTTCTTCAATTTTTTTCTCTTCTTCCATTGGTAGTTTTGGGATCCGAGAGTGTGATGATGTTCACGTTAAAGTTAGGATTGACTTGATGATAGATACAAAAGAATAATAGTTTTACCAACGAATATAATTGCTTGAAATGGAGTGAAGAGAGTGATTGTAAATGAAAGTTATTTTATTTGATATGTGAGATTTGATGTAGAAATGTGTGAGAGTATGCTCCCTCTTTCTTCCTGTTGTTGTCTTAAACTAAGGAATTAAGGAAATAGTGAGAAAATTAGTTTGCATATAAAAACTATACATTAATATTAAATTAAAAAATAATTTTATTTTTTAAGTAATTTACATAAAATACAAAAAATACTTCATTGTACTAATAAAATAAGATAATTAAATAAAATAGAAAGAAAATAAATTTATGTAAAAAAAAACGATTATAATAAAAAATCCCAATAGATATAAATATTATATCATCAAAGAAATTCTCCATAAATATTTTGTAATTTGTAATGAAAAATTTGTAATATTTTGTTGGTTATTTTAAGAACTCCGTGCCACACTACTATACTAGAAGTTTATTTTAAAACCTTCTATAGATCTAAACCTTTTACTTTGTCACTAGTGAGTTTGCAAAAACCCTTCACTCACAAAACGCACCAAGCATACTGGCTAAGCTTCTCTGCAATGGCCGATTCAGGCGTCACTTCTAACAGGAGGGATCCTATTAAGTCCTCAGGTGCGTTTCTATTCATCCCTAGGTTTTCATTTCTCACCAATTCAAAATTGAAAAAAAAAATCAGGGACAAATTCTAAGGTTTGTAAATCTCCATTTTTTTTTAATTCTGACAGAAAGGGGATTCAATCGTGTGTTTGTTTGTTTCAGTTGGGAATGCCGCGGCTAGTAGGAGACGACAGCATGCAGTTGCAGTTGGAAAAGAAAGAAGGGAATCGCTGATGCGAGCGAAAAGACTCTGCAGGGTGGGCATTGGTGGTGGCGATGACGAAGTTTCCATTGACAGCGACATGTTAATTGATGAAGAGCAATCTCTTTTGGAGTCTCAGACTTCTGTGGCCGTGGAAAATTTGAAATCTGCTCTTGCTTCTCAGTAAGCTCTTCCGAACTTGTTGGGCCTTCAATGTTTGTCTTGCTGGTAGTGTTGGTTGTTTTGAAATTCGGCTTTGTTTGGACTTTGGAGAAAACTTCTCCATGAGCTTTTAGAGAAGAAAAGATGAAATAAATTTCTCTTGTAAGCTAATTATGTTTAGCTTATGTATGAGCAATTTCTGCGGAAGTTGTTTTTAGCTTAGCTTATGCATAATAGCTTGTGGTTCAACTTTATTTCATTTTTTTTTCTTCTTATTTTCTTCTTTTACAGTTTGTGTGAAGTTAATCCAAACAGAGTAAAGTTAGGTAGATATAGAATAGGTGGTTGTAGGAAGACCATGAAATAGGTTTAGTAGATTATTTGTAGTTTATGATGAACTCAGAGGACTATTGTGAGAAAATGAGGGCAAAGTACTTGCAATTTTGTGAAAATTGTTTTAATTGAAATTATGTTGTTGAAACACATAATTAGCCAATAGTTTTGTTGGTCTGAGGATGTAAAACCCACCAAATGTTACTAGTCTTCTGATTGAGGTGGGAGGATCTTCGAATGAAGAAAGCTTATACACCACAAGATTGGTGTTTTGTTGTTTTATTTCTTCATCATTTTAGTCCTATATTGGTCTTTTATTAAATCTTTGGTATCGTCTTGGCTCTATTTTAAAATAAACTGAGAAAGGCTTCAACTGTGTCAATTTAGTTCTTATATTCATTAACTTTGGCTTAAGCATTGCCCTATACTTGTTCAATCGACAGGGGAAAGGGTGCGGTGAAGAAAAGAGTTGGGGCCCTTCAAGAATTAAGGCGTTTGCTGTCGAGATCTGAATTTCCTCCTGTTGAGTCTGCTCTTAAAGCTGGAGCTGTACCAATGCTTGTACAGTGTCTTTGTTTTGGTTCTCCAGATGAACAGGTCTGTAGTTTCGTCTTCCTTTAAATCGTGTTCAATGACTTGTATGAATATTTGTACTCACAAAAGGCTTACATATGAATGCTATGCATATTGTATGGGATCAGTAGCGGGAAGAATTTTTCTTAGAGCTTAAATTTTGGGGTTAATGCCTTCTGCAGTTGCTTGAGGCAGCTTGGTGTCTCACAAATATTGCTGCAGGGAATCCAGAAGAAACAAAAGCATTGTTGCCTGCATTGCCCTTACTTATTGCTCATCTTGGGGGTGAGTGATCACTTTGAGATTCCTTTTGCATATTAAGAAATGAATTTATTTTTATTTATATTTGTATTTGATAAAGATTAATAGGAATTCTTATAGCTTGAATTCTCAAAGAATTGTAAGATATTTTTTTTATATAAAAGAAGAAATGGGATGGAGACATAATTATTTTTCATAAATGTCCGGTTTTCTAATCTATTCAGTATTATTATAACAAAGTTTTTCCTGAAGGTTGAGACTGTTTTAATAGTTTTAGTATTTACAGTTACCTTTTAAATTCACGAATGATCTTGCTCTGCAGAAAAGAGTTACCCACCTGTTGCTGAACAGTGTGCTTGGGCTCTAGGAAATGTGGCTGGTGAAGGTGAAGAGTTGAGGAATGTTCTGCTAGTTCAAGGGGCTTTACTACCTCTTGCAAGAATGATGCTACCAGATAGAGGTTCAACTGTTAGAACAGCTGCATGGGCTTTGTCTAACCTAATAAAGGTTTCAGATACATCAATTGAATAAGTTGCTTATCGCATATTGTTTGTTTCAGTGATTGGCCTTTTTGTTACTGTTTAACACTTGCTGTACATCTGTCTAACCTTATTCATGGTCCATTTGCTTGTATGGGGTCATTTTTTCTGAGATGTGTTATGTTGTGATTAAATTTCTGTTTGCTTTTGCATTATGATTTGTGTAAGATGAAACATTCCATATGCATTTTTTATCTGTGAACATGTTTGCCATGACATGATTTCCTTTCTGGAAACTTAACATGACTTTAGTGTGTGTGCATGTAGGGTCCAGATCCTAAAGCTGCTACAGAACTCGTTCATGTTGATGGAGTATTGGAGGCAATCATTCGACACTTGAGGAAAGCGTGAGTACTACTCTGGGACTACTTGTTGTGTTATCTTGGTCATTTCTTAGCCTGTACAAGTGCTAAATTTGGCCTGATTTCCGGCAGCAATATGAATTGAATCAATATCAGTAAAAACCTTCCCAAATATTATGCCATTTCTTTCCCCATTAAACTATTTCTTATTGATGTTAGCAAAATTATCTCTATAATTTTCAGTCTTGTTTGGATGAAGTCCTTGAAACTGAAAATTGTATGCCTATAACTTGTATGCGCATAAAGTTCACTTTCCTATAGGTTCATTATGAGCTTAAAAACAGAAGTGATGATAGTTGAAATCCTCCTTTTAGTATTATGACTTTGTGGAAAACTTATTTCCTTAAGTGTTGCAGAATAACAAGTTCTTCTACTCATTGAATTATACCCCTGAAAGGCTGTCCTGATTATTGTCTTATTAATAGTTTTTTCACCTCAGGGACGATGAATTAGCAACTGAAGTAGCATGGGTGGTTGTGTATCTGTCCGCCCTTTCAAATATAGCTACCAGCATGCTGGTGAAGAGTGATGTACTTGAATTACTTGTAAATAAATTATCAACATCAAACAGTTTGCAATTAATGATTCCGGTAATGATCTCTACCGTATTATGTTTTTTGGTTCAGTTGTTGCAAAAGTGTCTCTTGACATCTATAACTTTTTCTTGTGATTAGCATACATCAATACACACAAATCACAATGCTTATGTTATTCTAATTGATCTGTTGTTTCTAATAATAAAGGGAAATCCCTCTAGATTTTGCGCAGTTTAGGTAATCTCATTGCTGGCGATTCCCGTGCAATTAACGCAGTTCTCATTCCTGGACGTGAAATTGCAGGCTAGTAAAATTTTCCTTTTTTGGCTAAGATGAACTTATTCATTTTGATCAAATAGTATGGATCAAATTCTTATATCTGTATTTTAATGGAATTTTCAGGTAATGCCATAGATGTTCTTGTAAAATGTCTGAATTGTCAAAACAGGGTCTTAAAGAAGGTATAAAATTTAATTTTTGTTTTATGACTCTATCTTTGGATCAATTATGACAGGCTTTGTAATATGTGCAGGAAGCAGCCTGGGTGCTGTCTAATATAGCTGCTGGTTCTGTTGAGCACAAACAGTTGATATATTCTAGTGAAACAGTGCCTTTGCTATTACAACTTCTTTCTGCCGCTCCATTTGATATAAGAAAGGAAGTGGCTTATGTATTAGGCAACCTTTGTGTTGCCCCAACTAAAGGTGACGGCAATCCAAGTTTGATCGTGGAGCACATGGTTTCACTGGTTGAAAAAGGATGCTTGCCAGGTTTTATTGATTTGATTAGATCTGCTGATACTGAAGCTGCAAGGCTAGGACTTCAGTTCACAGAGCTGGTAAGAGATTTTAATGATTGTCTAAATGATTACTTTCTATATATTTTGACTAGAACGTGTCTATTCACATGGTTTGATCAGTAAATCAGTCCTATTAGTTTGTGTAATCTTGACAAAATTACACCTCACAACCAAGAGCGTACCAAGTTCTGAGATTTAAACCCCTTGTTGATTACGATCTCTTGTGTTGGTAGGTCCTGAGGGGGATGCCAAATGGCGAGGGCCCAAAGCTTGTAGAACAAGAAGATGGGATTGAAGCCATGGAAAGATTTCAGTTTCATGAAAATGAAGATCTGAGAACTATGGCAAATACTCTAGTTGACAAATATTTTGGAGAAGACTACGGGCTTGATGTCTAGTAGGGATCAGACTAGCTAGATTCAATGTCATTTCTACCCATACAATGCTTGCCTTGCCTCTGCCGCATGTCAAATATTGAACAATACAAAGTCCCTGTCATTGCTGGTCAACGATTCTGAAGGCCAATAGAATCTGTTTTGGTATTGTTGTGTTTGATAAAATTATACAGGGCTTGAGATTGTACACTTTCGATGGCCCTTGTATGAGAGTACATACAAGATAGACTGAAATGTAAATTTTTTGTTTTTAGTTCTGTTGCAGTTCTCTTTCGTTAGAATTTAGCACCTATATGCAAAAGATACCCGTTACCACTAAGTTCAGTATACTCCCAGAATTTGATTCCTGAATTTTTATATGGTGTAATTAAACCTTTCTTGCATTAAACTTGACTGCACAATGCAGTCTATATATTTGAGCGTGCACAATAATTGCACAGTGCAGACTAATTGAATACAAATTTTGCAAAAGCATACAATTCGTTTATTAAAAGAAAGCATACAATTCGTTTTATTAAAAGCATATAAAATTACATCTATATTTTAAAACACATTTAAATATAATGAGATCTTATTTCATTTTACCCCCTCAAACTCATAAATCTCATGTTCGGTCCTAAGAATATGTTTTATGATCTGGAAATTATTTCTGTGTACATGATGGTGCCATCATTCCGAAGATCATTGAAGTCTCAGTTCACAATTTTGTGGATTCTTATATCAAGAATATCCAGTTAACAGTGTTGGATTTTCAAAGGCGTGCATGGATTTACCAGGCATAAGACACAAAATTGGCTCACCTCTCTCTTCTAGCTGGATGCTGAAACTGCTGCAGGAATGGAATTCCTTACGTGCTTCATTGCAATGCTGTTGCTTTCACATTGAGCTTATGTACATGTTACTTGGTTTACCTGATAACTAGTGAAAACTGTGTTAAGTGAAAAGTGCGTGTAAATCCATCCATAATCTGAATTAAAGTGCTTTTTTAAGTTAATCTCTTTATTCCCATACTTTCACTTAACACATGAGAGAGTCCAAATCTCTCCTAATGTGGGGGCTATTGTTAATTTATCCAAAAGGTCCAAACCCAACCACTGTCATATCATAATCTGATGTCTTTTTCAGCACAATCGTAATTACTTGGCAAGATCCTCCTAGGTTCATTATTAAAGTATTTTTAAAAATATTAAACAATTCTCTAGGTGGACTAATGGTCAACCCCAAATAATAATTAGACTCTTATCTACAATCACTGATATTAGTTAAATGACAAAGAGCATATTGTTGACACATAGATGGGTGCCACGCTAACTACTATTTGGTGTAGATAGCAACTCTAGTAGTCATTGCAAGGCTATTTTTCTTTTTCTTTTTTTCCTTATATTTGAAGTGACATGCAAGTGAAGCAATACCTTACCAGTGAAATATCTACACAGATGATTTAGTTTGGCAGTACCAATCATAGCCTTTTACAGTTTAAACGTTTTACACAACAAATGTGTGGAGTCCTTAAAGTTTCAATTTTATATCCTGCTTCTATACATTAAATACTCCAATTCTGTGGCAGCTAATGATTTCATTCCATGTGCTTCAGGTGGTAAGTACTACTGGTGAGTTTTAGAAGGCTTGCAGAAGATGGTATCACTAGAAAGATCAAGAAAGAAAGTTATGCTACCAAAGAAATTCATGGTGCATTTTTCTCTGTGTTTTGTGATGGGGTTCTTCACAGGCTTTGCTCCTACAGGTAAGTCTATATTTCACAGTCATGTTGATTCTTCAAATAGGTCAGAATTTGCACCACAACCAATTGAAGTGTCACAGAAGACAACAGATTTCAATAGAAGTTGGAGAGCTCCGACACCAAGTTCTGTAGTCCACAAGCATGAAAAACCATGGCCCCAGTTGAAGCCTAGAACACTTATAATCATAGTAACTCCAACAAGCACTAAACTTCCCATCCAAGCAGTGATTTTTTTGACAAGGTTGGCAAACACTATAAAGCTGGTTCCTCAACCATTGCTGTGGATTGTTGTGGAAGGCCAAACAGAATCTTCAGAACTTTCAAAGACGCTTAGGAACACTGGAATCATGTATAGGCATTTGGTTTCCAAGGAAAACTTCACGGACTTGGAAGCTGAGCTGAATCACCAGAGAAATCTTGCACTCAAGCACATTGTGCATCACAGGCTAAGTGGGATAGTACACTTTGCTGAGCTTTCCAACGTTTATGATCTCGAATTTTTCCAACAACTAAGATATATTCAGTATGACTCTTTTCCTTCTACATTATGCACAAGTTCTAGTTCTCTTTAACTATCATTATAGTGATGAAGATCATGATTATTACAAACATTGATTAATTGGGATATTCTAAGAAGCATTTTAAGTAAAGGGAAAAATATTGGTAATGTAATGGGTGAAATGGGGAAGCTTAAAAAAGGCAGTGAGAAATGATAGGTGTCCTAACAAACATGCAGTGTATTTCAGTATTGCAATGTGATTTAATAGTGAGAACTAACATGAGAAACATGGCCCTTACTGATTTGGCAACTGAGCAGGGTATTTGGAACATGGGCAACGGCATTGTTAGCAGCAAACAGAAACAAAGTGATAATAGAAGGAGCAGTGTGTGATTCTTCACAAGTCATAGGGTGGCATTTAAGGAATATGAACAATGAATCAGACACAATTACTCCTCCAATTCATATTTCAAGTTTTGCATACAATAGTTCCATCCTTTGGGACCCTGAAAGATGGGGTCGCACTTCCTCTCTTCAAGACACCTCTCAGGTAATACGTTTTTTGGTGTCGCAATTTTTAAAGCTCATCCTATATTACTATTTTTATTTATTTATTTTTGTTAACTTAGATATTTATATTACTATATTATTATTATAAAAGTTGTGAAATGATTATATAACTAATAAAAATGTAGGAGATCACATCATGTCTAAAAATAAATACATTTCATAATATATATGTGGATGCAAAAATCATCTTATAAAATAATTTCATAAGATTTAGTTAAGTTTCCATATTTTGATTTGGTACATAGTCATTTATAGTTTATCATATCAAGAGTTTGTTGGGTTTATCAGGTCACACATTATTAGTTTGTTATCGGATCATCCATTATAGATAAATTCTTCCTCCACCTCCATACTTTCCTCTCGCACCTTCATATTAATTGTGCAAAGTTGGTTTTAACCTTTTTAAATAATCCAAAAGGAAGCATAATCTCACATTTTTAAATAATCTCAATTGCACACTCACACCCCATCTCTTCATTCCAGTCGCATACCTCCCTTCCAGCCACAACACTTCCATTATTCTCTAGTCACACCACAAAGTTTGAGAGAATACTTCTATTATTTGAGTGCGTGTGATGGTTGACGAAAATATTTATTGTATTAGATATTCCCCATTTTTGCACCTCCTTTTTTTTTCTGGGTTTTGTGACTTTCAAATTGTAAAAAGTTCCATTTACCATCAACGTCCACCATCAGTCACCACAAATAACCACCACCATTACCATTGAAAAAATTGAAAAAGAAAACATCACACACTCCATCATATTTAATATAGGCTATGATTGAAATTAAAATAAAAATAAAAATAAAATAATAATATATATATATATATATAAAGATAGAGTGAGAATGTATGAAGGTGTTAGGAGAATTTTTTTCTCATTATCTAGTCTCACAGAAGTTAACAACTGTATTATGAGGAGGTTGAGTCCACTTCTTAAAAAAAATTGTCAAAAATATCTTTTCATTTTGGATAATACAAAACATGTTGGGTGGTCCACTTCCTAAAACCTTGAGTCATTACTTAACATTTGGCCAACCCAGAACTACTTTAAAAGGTAGAATGAAAAGTGGAGAAAACAAAATAGTAACATATTAGGAAGTATAATAACATTTTGATTGAACATTTCAACTAATCACAATTATAATGATTCTAATAGCCGGCTTCTCTTACTTGCACACACGTGTAGGGATTCATTGTTTACACCGACACAAACATAAGTTCATAACATTCATTATTCTTGTCTTAGAATTCAATAAAATTCGTGAAGCAAGTTGTTGTAGAGGATGATGAACCCAACTTCAAGGGAATTCCCCCAGAGGACTGCTCCAGAATCTTGCTTTGGCGTTTCAATTTTCATGCTCTTACCACTTCAAATCACAAATCTCTCACTACTACTTCCAAAATAAATGGGAAAGAATGAAAATAACAAATACCAAAGAGAAAAAAAAAAAAGAAACATTGATTCATTATTTGTTACTTCACTTTTACTTGTACAAATTTATCATGTATGTTTGTAATTAGTTATACTTCCTTGCTATTTAGCCTCTTTTTATGGCTTCTATATGTTATCATGTATCATTTTTTTACTCCTGCTGTAACAAATATTTTAGGGGTGTTAATTTGTGCGCAATAACAAATAAATTGCTTATTTTAATCCCTTAACTTAAGTGCTATTATTATCTTTAGACAATGTCTTATATTCGAGTTTTGAAGATGAAAAAGAAAACTTGATTAAGAGGAAGACTATTTTTTAATGAAAGGTTCTTCTAGTTTTTTTTTTATAAATTGGAAGTGTGAGTTTGAATATCAATATAAATAGAAATCAAGATCAGCGATTTAGACCATTTAAACTTCTTTAAGAAAAATTTCAATAAAATAATTACTAATTTTCATTTTAAACATGTCAAAACTAATTGATTTAAATGTTCAATTCAATCCACATATTTTTATTTGTAACCTATTATGAGTATATTGATATTATCTACATCTTTAAAAATCTTATATGGACTAAAAATTAAAATATTTTATAATATATAAATAAATACAAACTTTATTTTATAAATCAATTTTATAGAATTGAATTAAATTTAAATTACACTTTCAACCTCATATTTTATATACTTATTTTTTCACATTGTATACTTATTTGGGAACTACAGCCAAATATTATTTTTCTACACATTTAAATACTTAGTATTATCTAACACATAAATGGTGGATTCAATAGATGGTGCTATGCACATTTGACATAAATTAAAAAATAAAAATGATTTATTCTGTAAATATAAAATTAATTTAAATTTGTAGGAGAGACAATATTGCTTTAATTAAGACAAGAACTCATACTTATGATCTTACTCATATTTATGTTTTTATTTGAGTAGTTTAAATATTATAATGGGTGCAATAGTCCTATTAATTAAGGACAAAATTCTAAATGTTATGGATATATATGGGCTTTTCCATATCTGTGAACACTTCATAATTTCAGTTGTTGACCAAACAGAAAGAAACAATTTTTTTATCACCCATTTATCAAAAACTTAGGTTTTTGTTGGCTTGCTAAGAGCCAAGAATTGTCCTAAGTAAAACCAACAAATAAAGTATGAAACCATATTTCCCTACCTTTGAATTTGTTTTTTTCCTCTTTCCAACACCTCTTTATGCTATATGACTTGTCTTTCTATTATTTAAATTGTCATATAATTATTCCTCTTTCTTTTCACATAATTCATATATGCTATTGTAATTATTCTCTAATTAAAATTTACATTTCGTATTAATAATTATTGCTAATTTTAATTATAAAAAATCAACACTAGTTACCATAATAACATGTTTCAATAAAATAATGTAATTTTTTTATTAAATTTTGATAGTAAAAAAAGGTCATTTCAAATTTCAACTATAAATAAATAAAATTTTATGGAGTTATTTTTTATTTATACAAAAAATATGTTTTATTATGAAGTGGACTTTAAGCCTAACTCAACCCTATAAAACCAACTCATGGGGTAAGGTTTGCACCCACTTATATACAATGAAATGTCCTCATCTCTAGTTGATGTGGGACCTCCAACACACCCCTCACGCCGAGAGTGACAGCTCATGCGTGTGACTATATATTAATATGTACAAATTCAATTTAAATATTAAAAAACAAATTTATAATATAATTAAACTTTGATAAAAATATTTTCATGAATACTTCATAGAACTTGCTTGATCTTTAAAATAAATATTAATGCAATACCCATATATTTTATTAATGGAAAATTATATGTATAACTTTAAATTTAAAAGGATTTTATTAAAAAATATAAAGAAAATTTAGAATATATTTATTTATATTTTAAATATATCGAATAAGAATCTAATATAAATGGGAGTGAATATTATTATCACTAACAAATTCATGCAAACAATTAGATCACATATTATTGGTGGAACAATTTTATTTTATAAAATCAAAAGATTAATTCTATAATAACTAAAATGACACATTTGTGAAACTAGAGTGGAAAAAGAACATATTATTAAATCTTATGACAAGTATGATGAGAATAATGTTGGATTGATAATGCTTTAAAAATACTCCGAAGATTTTCATAATTAATCATAAGATATTTTTTTCTACTTTTACATAGAATTTGGTAATTTGGCTTCATTGTGCTAACATCACCCAAAAAATAAACAATAGGAGAATATAATATTATGATCACTGACAAAATTGTTGAGTAATTTTTGTCTAACAAGTTGAACATCACCTAAATTATTTTCTTCCAAACAAGAAAACGATACATGAATACCATTATACTAATTCATTATTTAATTTGTTTGTGATATATTAAAGTGTTAACGTGTGAAAGGTGTAATTATTGGATTTCAAAATGTGTGACAAGGACGTGCTTAACTAATCGTTGGTCATATAATCTTAACAACTGGTTTATGAGTTACACGTTTTCATAATGGTGTGTTTTGTAACTTAATTACCATTAATGGGAACTTTTTATATATTGACATTGCTTATAAGCAAAATCAAAGTTCCTCAAAAATAATTTGTTACGTGAGCAAGAGAAAAGCATGAAAATGCAAAAGTATACTTCTTTGTATGAAATGATTTTTAAAGCATAAAAAAGGAAAGAAAGAAAGGAAGAAAAGAATCTAGCTTTTATTAGTACATAAGATATCATTTCCCAAAAAACAAAAAATAAATATCAAGGTAAAGTTCTAACTAGCTACATCACACTCAAGAGTGGCATATGACGATATTTGTTATTCACAAAATCTTATCTTTGTCTTCTACCATTAGTCTTTAAAAAAACATAATGAAAACTAATTTTTTTAAATTTACCTTTTTATCACATCTACTATAAGAAATTATGAAATAAAAACAAATTTTTAGAGAAAAAAAATATTAGTTACTATAGTGACTAAATTAGAGACTAAAATTTTTTTGATTTCTATTATTGTTAAATAGTTTCTAAATTGGTGTCTAATTAGCAACAAAAATAATACATAATTTTCAATAATGTAACTGTTTACATTATTATTCCATTAAAAATCATTTTAAAAGTCATAATAAGATTATTGATCTTTTCAAAAATTATGTTCGAAAGAATATTTACTATGCATTTTATTTATTGGTTGATTATTATGTATTAATATACAGAAATTAATTTCTTTCTTAGGTATAAATCACATGTATTTTTCACACAACAATTTTGTTTCAGGAGGGGAAATTACTTGTTGCAGTGATACTTTTTCCATAAACATTTAAAGTCAAATCAGGAGAAGATTTCTCATCAACACTTAAAAAAGATAAAATTAGTTAGACATAAAATAAATAAATAAAAGTAACTTTTCATATTAATTTATCTAAGCCTATAAATTTGTTTAAATGCTTATGAAACCAAATATGAATACAATGGAAGTATTAATTGTATAAGAATAAAGTGATCCCAATTGAGGATTTGTTGGTATATTAATTGTTCATTATTGTATGAATAAGTTACACAGTGTGAGCTAATGAAAAATGTATGCATGCAACAGTTAAGAGAAGCAGTTAAAGGATAATTTATTGAAGAAGGTGTTGAAGACAAAAAAAACAGCAAGGAGAGAGAGAGAGAGATGAAAATCTAAAACATGAATGGCAGTGCCAGTGGTAATAGGCAACCACTGCCATAAGGGGGACCAATATCAACATCCATGGAAAGGGTCATCATTCATCATGGGACACACGGTTAAGAAGGTAACTAAAACCAACAAAAACAACCACCTTGGACACACAAGGTTCTTCCTCAACCATGATAACTGAGTGGGTCCCACTCTCCCTAACACAAGTAGTGGGGTCACAGTATTTGCTGAACCAGCTGTTCTCTCTCTCTTTCTCTCTCTCATGTTCTCTTATCATTGAGACCCTTTGTCCCTTCCCAAGATCTGATTGTATTTCACTGCTTTACAGGGGAGGTAGTGGAAGCGTAATCTCCAAGTTCTTTCATCTTTTTGTTCCTTTTTGTTCAGAGACACATAGGCCCAGAAGAACTTGCAAGCTATTTCATTCAGATCTGTCTCTTTGCTTTCACTCCAGGTACCATCATTTTCCATCTAAATTTGGACCCCCTTTTTTCAGTTTTTTTTGAAATTGCTATTTTTGCACTTTCCCATTTCCTGTAGATGTTGTTGGAGCGGTTTAATGTTTAAAGTTCTTCAATTTTCTTTCCTTGTTTTGGTTTGGTGAAAATTCCGGTAGTTGCAGCACAAGGGTGTTGCAGAATTTGACTGGAAATGCTGATTTGATTAGATAAATCTGCATTCTATGTGTCAAAATTTGTTTTTTTCAGTTTAAATGCAAAAAGGAAGATAGTTCAGTTCTTCATACTGCTGGATTCAATATGATTCGGCGAATGAGGATTTCAAAATTTTCTTTGTATTTTCATATGCTATTTGATTTCCTTTAGGGATTAGGATTTTGAATTGTTCAATAGTTCAGTTCAGTTAACTTTTCCCATCCCTTGATGATAAATTTCTCTACCAGAAGCCAGAAGCCAGAAGCTGGTTCCTGGTTTCCGTTTCATGATTTTTTTTCTTGTTTTCAAGAGCTAAAAGGCTTTCATAGTTCATTTTTTCAGCATCAAATTTCATAGCTCTAGTAACATTTAATGATATAGGTTGGTGCTATTGGATTTCCTATTCAAAGCAAGCTGAATCCTTGAATTATTCATGAAATTTACATATTTCTTCTGTTAAGGGTCTAAGCGAGGAATGCAAAGAAAATGGGGAGGAAGGGAAGTTGGTTTTCTACTGTGAAGAAAGCTCTAAGCCCTGAATCAAAGGAGAGGAACGATCAGGTTCAGATGAAATTTATAGTTAACATTTCTCAGGTATTCAGCATGTTCCTTATAGTGTTAGCAACTGCTTTTGCAGAAAACAAGTCGATCAAAGAAGAAATGGTTTGGAAAGCAAAAATTGCATTCAGCATCACAATCCGAAACTGATAAAGCACCTCCTCTTCCTCCACCTGAGGTTATTTTACCTCAGGCTGAGATTGAAACCAGTCATGATCGCATCAGAGTTGAAACTGCAGTGGTTGCTGAGGAACCAGTTCCTGCTGTTCAGACAGCACCTGCGGAGGTTCAAGCCACTACAATTGTTCAGTTACACAGTAAACCAACAGAAGAAGTGGCAGCAATAAGGATTCAGAAAGCTTTTCGGGGATACTTGGTATATTTTGCAATTTTTCATTTAAACCAATGTAACTTATTCCATTCAGCTTCTCTCTTTCCATTATCTGTTGAACATGTTTTTACTTTTTCTCTGCAACTACTAGTGAAAAACCCTCAGTTACAATAATGATATAACACTTTCTTAAGAGGCCATATATGTGAAGTAATCAATAATTGCTGCAAAAGAAAGCTTCTTGATTCATGATAATCTACCTGCAAGCTGAGATTTTTTTTTTCTAAAATCATTTAGGCAAGAAGGGCATTGCGTGCTTTAAGGGGACTGGTGAGGTTGAGATCCCTGATGGAAGGGCCAGTGGTGAAACGTCAAGCCATTAGTACCCTCCGTTCTATGCAGACTTTTGCACATTTGCAAACTCAGATTCGTTCTAGGAGGCTCAGGATGTTAGAGGAAAATCAAGCTCTACAGAAACAGCTCTTACAGAAACATGCAAAAGAGCTAGAGAGCACCAGGGTCTGTGTTTCATTTCCCTTCACTTATTTTCTGTTTTTGATCCTATTGACATGAACATAATATTTACTTGACTTTTAGATGGATTTTGAATGCTTTTAACTTATTTCAAATTCCTATAATAGCTTGGGGAGGATTGGGATGACAGCGTACAATCAAAAGAACAGGTTGAAGCCAAGCTACTCGGCAAGTATGAAGCTTCTATGAGAAGAGAAAGAGCAATGGCTTATTCATTCTCTCATCAGGTTTTCTGTTTCTCTTTGAATTTACATTTGGTAGGATAGTGAAACAGAAATAAGAAAAGGATATATGAAGCAAAATTTTTGGTGAATTGGAAGATCAGAAAACAATTGACTTTACTCTTGTTTGGATAAATTTTTCAATTAAGCCCATAAGAGAAGAAAATAAGGTAAAATGAATTAAAATTTTCCCTAAATTTAAAATTCAGCTTATGCATATCGAGAAATTTATGCAAACTATTTTGTTATATCACAAAATAATACATGATATAAAGAAGTAAAATAAGCATATGGCTACTAGTGTGAATTCCTTGAGGTTTTGAATAAATTTAACTCCAGTGTTTGACCTTAAATAAACAAATGCTACTTTATTCTTTACAGCAAAACTGGAAGAATTCATCAAGATCCATAAACCCTATGTTCATGGATCCAACCAATCCGACCTGGGGTTGGAGTTGGTTGGAACGATGGACGGCAGCCCGGCCCTGGGAGAGCCATAGCCTGATGGAGAAAGAGAAGAATGACAATAAATCTATTAGAAGTTCTGGCCGTGGCATTACCAGTGCTGAAATCAGCAAATCATTTGCTAAATTTCAGCTAAATTCTGAGAAACATTCTCCAACAGCCAGCCAAAATCCAGGCTCACCTAACTTTGAGTCACATTCCCAGCAGTCCCATTCAAATCCTCCCAAGTCAGCTTCTCCAGCAGCTGCCAAGAAGCTGAAGAAAGTGAGTCCAAAGGACATGTTGGCTATAGATGATGACACCAAAAGTCTGGTGAGTGTGCAGTCAGAGAGGCCAAGGAGGCACTCCATTGCTGGATCAACAGTGGAAGATAATGAAAGCCTTGCAAGCTCCCCAGCTATTCCAAGTTACATGGTGCCAACTAAATCTGCCAAAGCTAAGTCCAGAATGCAAAGTCCACTAGCTGCAGAAAATGTGACCCCAGATAAAGGGTCCTCTGCTGGGACTGCAAAGAAACGTCTTAGTTTCCCTGCTTCACCTGCTAGACCAAGAAGGCATTCAGGTCCACCAAAGGTAGAAAGCAGCTTCAATGCTGAAATCACTGTGGGAAATGGTGTGGTTGGTTGATTACATAGCCACAGGAAAAGGATGCAAAACCAAGCAGTTGAAATATCTTGGCAAGAATAAAGACAAAAGTTCATTTGAATTGTCCCTTTATTTATTTATTTATCATGTGTATCTTCATCTTATCATTTTTATTGGAGGCTATTGATTTGGGGGTGAAAACTGTTTTACCTACTACATTTGTGTATTTGTATTCCATTCATGTATGTACTCACAATTTGTGCTGAGGAGATGATAGGTGGTTCATGAAAGTACTATGGACAAAACAACATTCAGCTGTCAGAATGACTTTCAGAGCCTCCCCAGTATCTTCTGTTACTATTGATTCTTATTTGTGATATAAAATGTATATTTAATTTCATTGTCCCATCCTTTGAGTCATTTATCAGTACTGTTAAATGTTAGTATGTTTGATAAGTGTCAATGTGTAGTTTTTATGATTGAGAAAATTGAACACTTTGGAACTTAATTGTTGCTTAATGTAAGAAAATTACCCTAATCTAAGAATTATTGAATCTGATTATATATTTTT
>Ga0123342_1005922_pt1 | contig 17332 bp, 9 predicted proteins | sample Turbeawhitnodule_FD_89960 | JGI IMG/M metagenome (GOLD analysis project Ga0123342, IMG submission 89960) | Root nodule microbial communities of legume samples collected from Mexico - Turtle bean Mexico white nodule | ecosystem: Host-associated > Plants > Roots > Nodule | place: Mexico: Nepantla... | reverse complement strand
ATTTAATGTTAAAAAAAAAAAAAAAAAAAAAAAAAAAAAAATAATATAAATTATTTAAAAAAAAAAAAAAAAAAAAGGAGCAAAAAAAAAAAAAAAAAAAAAAAAAAAAATACTAGATAAAAAATATATATCTCGAATGCATTCATTAACCTTAATTTTACTAAAATCTATTATCTTGACATTTATCAAAATAAAAAGACAAAAGAAAGAAATATATTAGTCATACATAAAAAAGTACGGAATTTATTTTATAAATAGTTATGTTTAATCATTAGAGTTTGTTTTATTTGAATTTAGAGCATTAATGATTCATTATTCATCAAATAATATTAGATAACAATTTAATGTAGGGCAGATATGTATAGTCTAGACAATAATTTTTAATTTCAATCAACAATAATAACAAATAAATAATTCCATTAAATTCATCATATATTATTGAGATAAATATTTTAATTTTATCCCGAAATAACCATAATGATAATATGATATTATATCTAAGTTTTATCATTTATCTTAATCAATTCATTAATTTATTCATATAATTCAATAAATTAGTTGACTTCTTTCCACAAACTTAATATCTTACAATTTTGTCTCAGACTAATTTAATTTTATTATTATTTTAAAAACAAATTGAGGAGTGTAGGAAAGATAAAATTGAACTATATATAAAAAAATTGAATTTGAATGATTGAGAAATAATAATAAATAAAATTATAGTCATTTCCCATGGCAAGGTAGTTGAAGAGATAAGTCAACTATAATACAATATAATGTCCTTGTTAACTTGTCATACACTTTAGTTTAATAGCTTATCAGTTATCATATAAGAGTATCAAATAAAATAAAAAGTGCATATAGCTTATCATGTTGATGTACAACCACATGCTTCATATCACAATTGCATTTTATACAATTTAGTGAATTTATAACACATTTAAAGGTGGCCCACTAACAAGTCAATAATTATGTACTTGTCTATTATTATGGATGCAAAATTTCTTTTTCAAACATATTGTTTAATCCCTTCTGGTGTTTCTTGTTGTAAATATAAAAAAAATACTACGTATAATAAGAATATATATACATATAAAAAATATATTATTAAATATAAAAACCATTACATAATTCAGTAAATATATATATATATATAATATGGGTTACTTTTATTTATTATTGGATACTACAGATAAAGTAATTATAGTTGAGTCCAGTTAGACTACTATGTAAGATAAAATTATATTTTTGAATATTTAATGTATCTCCATGAACTTAAACTTAGAAAAAAAAATATTATTTAATCAGATTTCTCTGTGTTATATTTTTTATTATTTTAAAATAGAAAAAAGAAATGCTATATATTAATTAGTATAACTTGTGGATCAATATATATAGATATATTTCTTTATTTCCATATTTAATTATTGTTTTAAAAAATATTAATTTGAATTTTTATATTTAAATATATTTTTTTGAAAATTTTTAATTGTTATTATACATAAAATAAATATTTATATATTGGTCTTTATATAGTTTTTTTAGATTTATAAAATTTGAGATTTAATTAAGATAAATTTTTAAATAGATAAATTATAGAAAGATTATAAATAAGTTATAAATATTTATTTCAAAATCTCTTCTCTATATGAATTCCCTCTAAATTTCAATGATAACTAGGACTTTTTTATGTTGAGAAAATACCGTTTTGAAGAGGTAAGAAGATGAAAATTAAAAATTAAGTTGAGATCAAATTCTTCTAGGCAAGTAATTAATTCTTTATTAAGGATTTTTGTGTGTGTGTTTTGTAAAGGAGTATATTGTTGGTGTAAGTCAAGAACCACATGAATCCCATTAGTAGTAAGACAAAAAATTTAAATCTTGTAGAGAAAGAAAATAGAGAAGAATGAAAGGAAAATCGTATAAAACTTTACATATATAACGAAAAAGAACTAATTATGGTTAAGAATATGCTAAGATTCTCTGAAGTTGGAGAACGAATGTCAAATGATTCCCAATGAGCAAATCCGTTAATTAATTGGTGGAAGAAATGATAAGTAATTTGGTAAGCTCATAAAATATCTTTGCATGGACAACATGATAGTCAATCTTACTATTTTTTTTTTCTATCATGAAAAACACGATTGCTAGCTATAAGCAAAGCTAATTTGTTAACACATAAGAGTAAATCATTCTAAGTTTAAATGCATTCACTTCAGTCAGAATCAGGCTCTTAATTAGATAGTGTTGTTAGTAGAAAAGAAAAGACCTTCACTTGGATTGACTTGGATGTTTTCAGTATAGGAGATAACATGTATTTACTTTTTCATTTAGATCTTCATGTCAATTTTTTTTTTTTTTTTAACATCCAATTGCTTGAGGTTCCAATTATAGGTTGTAGCAAGGACCAATAAAATTTGCGCAATAGTGATTTTTGCAAATAGAGAGAAAGTGTCAAAGGAATTTTGACCTCCAACTTGAGTATAACCTTTTGCAGCAAGTCGTGCTTTATATCTTTCAATTCTTCCATTAGCATAATATTTGATTTTAAAAACCCATTTACAACATATAATAAGGGAGATAAGGTAGTGAGTGCTCAGTAGCAAGTTTTTCATTCATTGCTTGAATTCAATGACTATTTTTGGAAGCCTTCATGAAAAAGTTAGGCTCAATGAAAGTAGAAATGACCAAAATAAAATCTTGATACAAGGGAGACAACTTATCATAAGATAAAAAAAAAAAAAAAGCGTGTTTCAACTATAGGTCAATAAATTTTGAAGCATCCACAGTCATGTGCTTTGAAAATCACTATCAAGATACCATAAATGCTTCTTGGCTATCAAAGACTCCTGGCAAAAAAAATTGCAAGGTTTGATCCCCTTATAAATTTGGGTCAAAAATTGTTATAGGTACTTTAGGTACCCATCTAATTGAGCTATTTGGTATATCATACTTTTTAACTCTGCAACTTCTAACATTATGATCTATTTTCAAACAATAGAAACAGGTAAAAAATGGTGTGGACTATGTTTTACCGTATTTTAAAAAAAATGTGTTGTTTGGTTTTATTTTTTGATTCAGATTTGTACCCCAAACCAACTTTTCCATAAACACAGTTTTGAGACCCAAGCAAGGGTTCTAGATTTTCTTTTCCCATAAAAAAATTACTCAAAGCTTTTATAAGATAATGAACCTTCTTTTGTAAAACTTCACAAATTTAACAACTCTTCATATACTTATTGGATTCAACAAATTTACAAGAAGATTTTTTCTAAATGATTTATAGATTTTCAAAAATCAGATTTAGTATTAGTTAGTTATTCCTCTAAAGTTTTAAATATGTTTGCCAACCAGTTGTTTAAACCTTTTAATTTTTTGTTTAAGAGAGCTAGTCTGTAAGCTTCCTCATGAGTTTCCTTAAATGCATCTAACAACTGACAATAATTTTCATGATTTTAAGATGAATTTGAACTTACACTACTAGTTTCAGATTCATGTCCAACCATCAAACACAATTTTTCTTCTTCATCTTCTACTAACATAGAACTGGATGATGAATCATCATTATCTTAAGCTTATAATCTAATGCTATGTATTGACCAATTGCCCTAGAAAGAGAGAGACACCTCCACAAGAACCCTCCCATTACCTATTAGAATGATCTTAGGGGAGCCTTGAGATGTTGCCATATTTCTTCATACTACAATACGGATTTGATGGACAAGCTCCAAAGACTCCAACAAAAGAACATGAGTGTAAGGAGTATAGGTAGAAAATGGAGTTGTATATGATGAGAGCATCCATTAGGGAGGAAGAAACCACCACCATCTTTAGGTTTTTAAGTAGGGAAGGCAATGCGGGTTGACCTGTCCCACATAAAATATGTAGACTGATTTTACTAGTCCATCCCGCATAAAAGTTGGCTCGCGGGTCAGCCTGCATAAAAAAAAAATTAAATAGAAATTTTGAATAAATTTAATTCCTTTTCTTATTTAGACGCATTTAGGTAAATGGCCTCACAATATCATTTTCACGGCACATGCGTAATAAGATGTGACTAAAATTTTTGGAATGTGAAATATGGGACTACATGAAGAAAATATAGGAGTAAAGAAAGAAATTTCTAGATTTTATGTTATTTGGGTCATGCTGGCCAACCCGCCCTGCACTTGGCCCGCGTGGGCTGCAAATTATGAGGTGTGGGCCTTAGCGAGTTGGAATAGGTAGCCTGCCCCGCATTTCTCTCAACGGGCCCTGGATCGGCCCGCACGGTCTGTCCCGCTTTACCATCCCTATTTTTAACTAGTCTCAGTCTTGAGATAAGATATAGAGTAAAACTTTTGCCTTACAAGGTTCTGAATGACTTGGTCCAACTTTGTATAAAAGTTGAACAACATAATTTGAGAAAAAGATCAAGTCGAAAGGAAATTTCTTACTCTAGCTCTTATCCTAAGAAGGAGTACAAGAAAAAGAGGGAGGGGAGTTATTCTAAAGAGAAACCCAAGTTAGAAACTTTTGAGAGCCTAGAGAGAGGAAAAATGTGCAAACCCGACACACTCGTACTAGAGAGATTTAATGCTTTAAATGTCTTGGTAGAGGTCATATAACATCTCAATGTCCCAATAGGAGAACCATGATCTTAAGGGTAAAGTTGAGTATTGCAGTCAAGAGGATAAGTTTAGTGAGGAGGAAAAAGAAAAGAGTGAGGGAGAATTATTGATGATTAGAAGAACCCTCAACAATCAAGCTAGTGTGAAGCATGAAACACAAAGAGAGAACATCTTTCATACAAGATGTAAAATTTTAGAAAATACTTGTTCTCTCATTGTGGATAATGGTTTTTTCTGCAATTGTTGTAGCATTAGGTTGGTTGAAAAGCATGATCTACAAGTTATACCCCAACCCAAACCGTATAAGTTGCAATGGTTTAATGAAGAGGGGGACTTAACTGTAGATATGCAAGTAAAAATAAGTCTTTTTATGGGTAACTACGAAGATAATGTTTTATGTGATGTAGTACCCATGGAAACATGTCATATCTTATTGGCAAGACCATGACAATTTGATAAGAAAACTACCCATAATGAGCTTACCAACGAGATAACTTTTACCTATAAAGAGAAAAAATTTGTACTTTATCCTTTAACATCTTCAAAAGTGATAGAGGAGCAAGTACAAATGAAAAAAAAAATGAAAAAAAAATCTTGAAAATCAAAGAATAGTCCTTAGGGATGATGCTGAGGCATAGGAGAAGAGTGATCATTCCCACAAGGTCATTCAAATAGAAACAAATTTGAAGAAAAAAGAAGTTAAAATAATTCTTCTATCTAAACAACTTCCAGACCTCTTTCTTTGTATAGGAGAACTTACATGCATTGCCACACTTTTAGAGTCAAAAGTCTTATAAAAGAATTTGATGATGTGTTCCCTAAGGAGGGACCAATGGGACTTCCACCTTTCAAGGGCATAAAACATGAAATAGATTTAGTTCCTGGAGCCAGTCTACCAAATAGATCGACATACAAAACTAATCCTGAAGAGACCAAGGAGATAGAATCATAGGTTCAGGAATTGTTGGAGAAGGGTTGGGTCCAAAAGAGCCTAAGTCCTTGTGTTGTACCTATTTTGTTGGTGCATAAGAAAGATGAAAAATGGAGAATATGTTGTGATTGTAGAACCATCAATAATATCACCATCAAATACAGGCCTCCAATTTCTAGACTTGATGATATGCTTGATGAATTGCATGGGTCCACTATATTTTCTAAGATTGATCTCAAAACGAATTATCACCAAATTAGAATCAAAGAGGGTGGTGAGTGGAAAATTATTTTTAAGACCAAGTTTGGACTATATGAGTGGTTAGTGATGCCTTTTGGTCTCACTAATGCATCTAGCACTTTCATGAGGCTTATGAATCATGTCCTTAAAGATTGTATAGGTAAATATGGCGTAGTTTACTTTGATGATGTTTATAGTCAAAGTCTAGAGTCCCATATAATACATCTTAGGGAAGTCTTGTTAGTTCTTATGAATAATAATTTGTTTGCTAATGTAAAGAAGTGCACTTCTTTGTTGATAGTGTAGTTTTTTAAGGTTTTTAGTAAACAAAAATAGGGTTCATGTTGACCCCAAGAAAATCAAAGTCATCCAAGAGTGGCCAACACCATAGAATGTAGGAGATGTTAGGAGCTTTCATGAGTTAACTAGCTTTTATAGACGCTTTGTTCCCTACTTCTCAAGTCTAGCTTCACCACTCAATGAGTTAGTGAAGAAAGACACTTCATTCTGTTGGATTGAGAAACATGAGCAAGCCTTTTAAAGGTTGAAATCACCAATCATCAATGCATCCATTCTAACTTTGCTAAACTTTTCAAACAAAATTGAGCTAGAGTGTGATGCATCAAGAGGAGGCATATGTGCAGTGTTATAGCAGGGTGGGAACTCAATTTCATATTTTAGTAAAAAATTACATGGTGCAATCCTCAATTATTCCACCTATGATAAAAAGCTTTATGCACTTGTGAGGGTCCTGCAGACTTGGGAACAGTATCTGGTTTCAAAAGAATTTGTCATTCATAGTGATCACGAGTCTTTGAAGTATCTTAAGGGTCAATGTAAGTTGAACAAACACCATGCAAAGTGGATGGAATTTCTAGAGCAATTTTCATATGTTATCAAATACAATTTTCTAGGACACAAAGAGGTTTTGATTCCATCTTTGTGGTAGTGGATAGGTTTAGCAAGATGACTCCTTTTATACCCTGCCATAAAGTGGATGATGCTAATAACATCTCCAAACTCTTCTTTAGAGAAGTGTTCAGACTTCATGGTCTACCTAAACCCATAGTTTCGGGTAGAGATCCAAAATTTGTTAGTCATTTCTGGAGAAATATTTGGGAAAGGCTAGGAACTAAGCTGAATTTTTCAACCTCTTTTCATCCTTAAATTGATGGAAAAATAGAGTAGCAAATAGATCTCTATCAACTATGCTTAGACTGGTCATTAAAGGAAGCCACAAATCTTGGGATGATTACCTTCCTCATATAGAGTTTGCATATAATAGAGTGGTCCATAAGGCTACTAATATTTCTCCAATTTTGGTTGTATATGGTTTTAATCCTCACACTTCTTTGGACTTGTTACCTCTACCTAATCCACATGAATTTGTGCACAAGGAAGGGGTAACAAAGGCTGAATTTGTTAAGAAATTACATGAGAGGATTAAAAATCAAATGCATAAACAAACTAGAAGTACATAAGGCATAAAAAAACAAGGGGAAGAAAGAGATAGTTTTTAAAGAGGGAGACTGGGTTTGGCTGGACCTTAGAAAAGTTAGATTCCCTATTTAGAAGAAGTCTAAGCTTAGTCCCCGAGGAAATGGTCATTTCCAAGTCCTTAAGAAGATCAATAATAATGCTTATCGATTAGATTTATCTGAAGAATATGGAGTACATGTTACTTTTAATGTTATAGATCTAACACCTTTTGCATGTAACACAAATGATGAGGCATAAAATTTTGATTTGAGGGTAAATCCTCTTCAAAAGGGAGGGGATGATGGCATATGCCTCAGCACAGGACCAACCACTAGAGTTATGGTAAGGAGAATAAAAGAAGATTGGGACTCTGCTACTAATGGTAGAGATACTCTTTTATATATGTTTGGATGTGGCATAACCTAGTGTAAGTTCTAGAGTAGGATTTAAATTTTCTTGCTTAAAAGTAGAGTGAGATTTTGGCTTGTATTTTTGCCTTGAGTAGATTAGGGTTAGGGTTGGGTTTCTAAAACCTACCTAGGACATAATTGGGCTTAATTGCAACCCACATTAAACTCTAGGTCGGTCATTAGATCTAATTAGGACATGTGTTAGAATTTCAGGCCTTAAACAAGAGGAGTGGGTGGATTGTTTATAAAAGATTTTCGCAAATATTGAAGGTATAGAAAAAACCAATGAAGAATCAAAGGGAAGGAAACACAGTTAGCCTAGAAAAAAATATGTTTTATTATGTTTCCAGATTATCAACCGGTTGTTTATGCGATTCAACGAGTTGTTTTTATCAACAGTTAACAAAAACAAACCAAAACAGATTTAAATGAGATTAAGGATAGAAAGAATCACACAACAGATCTATACTGGTTCACTCTTATCCAAGAGCTACATCCAGTCCCAGAAACCATTGGGTATTCCACTAAACAATCAAATAACTTTGATTACAGACCACGTACCAAAGAGGTGATCTTGAACCCTTCAATAACACACACCTCCTTTGGCAAACAACACACCACAGATCACACTCTTGAAAGGTTATTGGTGTAAAACAACTTTGACATACTCTTGAAAGATATTAATGGTAGTTAGACAAAAAAATTCTTTATAAACCCTAAAACATAGTATAAACATTTATATATTAAATTTCTACTATAAAATGTCAAAATTAATATCTTATTGTTTGTCTTACGCACGAATTTATTAGGCAAAGATACGTGAGCAAGCGATATGCGTTTGTTGGCATCAAATGATGCAACTATGTTTGTTGAGATCTGATATAAAGATATTCGTGTTTATACACTTTGTTGTAAGGACTTAATTAAAATAACTTGGAGTTAGTTTATCTTTTCTCTAACTGTAAAGACATTTATAGTTTATTCATGTTTATATGTTTGATGGAGGTGCATTACACCATTTTTTGAACTATTAGGTAAACTTTAAAAGAGAAACTTGAATAGAGCCTCAATAATTTTTCTTGCAAGTTATTAGATGGTCTAATAGATATTGTCTAACAATACAAAACAACACAAAAAACTATACTAGTTCACACAACTATGGGACTATATAGAGTTCTTCCTTAAGTCAAAACTTAAGAGGTTCCACTAATAAAAAAATTATAACATTTGAGTACACAAGTCACTTCTAACTATCACAAGTACATAAATCACTCCTAATTGTCTCTTCTTAATCTCTCCTTAAGAACTCAAGTATTCTAATTGTGACTTATTGTTTCTTACAAGGTGAAAAACACAATTGTTTCTCACACTCCCAACAAATGGAGTACACACAACTTCTCAATCAAAGAGTTGTCTCAAATAGTATACATTAAAATTTCTTGATTTTTTTTTTATCTTCTAACAACTTGGTCTTTAAATAGTTCTTCATGGATATGCATATTGTTATATAATATTGAAGAAAATTAATATTTATGTACTTAAGTATGTAATCCTTTAAATCTTCGAACATATATATCCTTAATTCTCTTTTACATAAAAGATCAATATCTTGATATAAAATATTAATTTTCTTTTTAAGTAATTGATGTAAAAATATAAATAATGCAAGTTTATTTGATAGATATATTTCATTTAATTGTATTTGAATTATACTGCTTGCGTTTTAATTAGTTTTAAGATCAATTACTTTCTTGTATATAGTTTTCAAACATTGTTGAAATCATATATATATATATATATATATATATATATATATATTGTATGTTGGATATTATTTGTTATGTTTATTTTGATTTTGAACAAATATATCCTTACCAAATATGTATTGTTTTTAAAGTTATAAAAGAAAAAAAATTACAAGTGGCTTGAATTACAATCAAGTTAATTTAATACTCTTTAGTATGTGATAAATAGACCATCTAGCATATATAACGATACAATAGAAAGTTTATAGTAGTAGTACCACTGCTCAACAATAAACATCTTAGAATGTTTATAATAACATAGAATATACTTGATTAGTCCCTTAATTATATTTGTAATAATCAAAACTTTCCATTAAGAGACAAATTAGTATATTTAAACATGTATTAGATAGTCTGAGTCTTCATACTTCCAAACAGTAAAAAGTTAGGATAAAAGCCAAATTTTGTTTCTTTTGTAGGAGGTTTTATGCTCATTGTGATTTAGAGACGCACTATTCTGTGATAGAAACTTAAAAAAAATACTCAAAACATTGTCAAGAATGATCCAAAAAAGTTACAAATGTAAAAGATTCATGATATAGGATTTTTTTTCTTTTTGTGACATAGATTTTTGGAAGGAAAGGGTTGTTTTATACTTCGTGTATTTCATGCTTTATGATAGGATGTATATTTTTTTTATTAATAGAAAGAAAAATAGAGAGTCCATAATATTAATGATGAGATTATTGAAAATCTTAAAAAGAAAAATTTCGGGATTATAAATTATGTCAAAATGAGATAATCATGGCTGTATTTAAGGAATGGTAAGAAAGACAAAAGTAGAGATGAATATGGAAAGTCTTAAAAGATCATAATGAAATAATGTCACTTTTCTCTAAGTATTGAAACTAACATTATCTTGGATGTGTCTATTTTTGGATGATAAAAAAATCAGAGTATGGGAAAAAAAGTTAATCATTCTTTTGATATATAAGATTTTGTTGGCACTTGAATTGATTTATTGAAGATTGGAGTCATGGTTGCCAATTAAAAGGAAAAGCTAGTTAAGGAATACTATATTAGGTAATTAGGGATGGGTAGGGCTTTGAGCTCAATGGAGTTATAAAAATCAAAGATAAAGTTACTCTTTAAAATAATCTAAAAGGAAGTTATTACTTAAAAAAAAATCAAAGATGGAGTTATTACTTCAAAGAATTGAAAAGATGGAGTTGTTACTGAAAATATCAAATAGGATGTTACATTATCCAAGTGCATGTTGCAGAGAATGCAGAAAGTTATATTGAGAGAAAATTGCTTCATGAATCGATGCGTATCTTGAATATATATAAAAGGTTGATAATGTGGAATGGGTCAAAAAAAAAATCTATATGAGACGAACTCATTATTTTGGTTCATTAATTTGTTTAAATCTATCTCTTATAATCGGTAATCTGCGTGGGTCAAGTTAGGATAAGACGAGTCAATATGTATAAATAAATAAATAAAAATATTTCATTCAATATTTTGTGAAAATTTTTCCTACACTCCATCGATTTTAAAAATAGTTCCAAATTTTAAAAAGTAAAATAATTATTTTGGATTTATTATTTTAAAATGTGTTTTTTTTTCTCTTCTAAATAAAAATCACTTTTATATTATAAAAATTAAATTTCACAGTTATTGAGGTGAAGGAATTTTTTCTATCAAATATAGTAAAAAATATTGTAATAAAAAAATAGAAACTTTTTGTTATGCAAATTGACTCATAAATTCGTAAGCCAACTAATTCAATCCACATCACTTTTTATGGAGATGGACAAATCCATATTACCACCCCTACAGAGGCTAATGTAAGATTTGTGTTTATACATTTTCACCATATTCATATTTTTTTTATAACTATTTACTTAACTTTTTATACTTAGTTATTTAAATTTATTTCCTTCAACTTATTTTTTCTCTTCTTCTGTGGTTTATTTCAAATTTAACTTTAAGATTTCAAGTCATTTATTTTTATGTATAAACTTTCTTTCTGAATTTGGAATCACATCTTCAACTTATCGCCTTAATTAGAAATTAAACTAAAAAACCATTACAAAATATACAAGTTTTACTACGATTTTGAAAACCAAATCCTTAGAAATAAGCATAAAAAATGTTTTATTCTGAAATTAATTAATTGTAATGTTCAATTTTATTACTTTGCACACGATTATTGTGTTAATTGTCACACTTTCATTTATTGAAATTAAAAATTTAGATAGGGTTAAATATTACAATTGATACAATTATAAAATATAAATAAATTAAAACATTGAAAGAATACTATAACTTTTTTTATATTATAATTCATTATTTTTGTTCATAATTTTATAAATGTTAGCAAATTTTGTTAAGCAATGATATAAAATGTGTTAAAAGTTTATCCTACTAGTATTAGACTGAACCTATAAAGTCAATAATGATATGGTGATATAGGTTTCAGTTATTGCTTCTTGTGAAAGTATTTTCCATGGGAGTATGAGAAAGTTTATTGGAGCTTTCTCTGCGTTTTTTTACGTTCATACTGTTTTGGTTGTTGAATTTTATGGAGTTATATATGATTTGGAGGAAACTCAAAAGTTGGGTCTTACTAATGTGTGACTGAAATGTGACTCTGTCTTGGTTTGTGTTGCGTTTACTGCTAGGACAAATGTTCCTTGGATGCTTCGTAATTGATTGAATACTTGTCTTAATTATTGTGGAAAAATCAGGTTTAGGGTTACTCATATTTTTCGTGAAGGGAATGTGTGTGCTGATAAGTTGGCTAATTTAGGATTTATTCATAGAGAATTCTTTCATTGGTATAATAGGTTTTCATCTAGTCTGTTCTTAGAATTCTTTATTAATAGGTATAGTCTACATATCTATCGTTTTTGTTAACATATGGGTTTTTGTCTAGTCCCCCATATTTTTGTATTTTCTTTCTTTTTCTCTTTTATAATATTTTTTTTTTCATGTGATGACAAATGATTGTTGTTACTTGAGGTGTCAGCCCAGCTGAGATGTCAAGTAGCATAATGATGCCTAACATGAAAGCTTTTTTAATATATATATATATTGAAATGTGTAAATGAAATGTGATCAAAAGACTTTAATGCTAAACATAGAATAAATAAGAACTCTAGTATTAGATCACATAGGCAAGGACAGAGAGGGTGAGAGAAAAGGTGTCTCAATAGGGTCATTGATTTTTAAAAAATAAAATGGAGGCAGGTGTGGGTATTTGTTGATTATGATGGTGATGGGTCAATTATAAGGTGCTTAAATGGTACTATTATTATTTTTCTATTTTGTGAGACAAGGTGATATTTCATGGATGATGTGGTTTGGTTAAAAATTATAGGTGGGAATTTCAATTGTACCTCCAGAATGGTCTATTTAATCCATGATACTATTAATATGTGGCCCATTTAAATGCCATACACTATTAATTTTTTTTGTTATTTACTTTATTTATACAAGTATATTTATTAGGAATAGTAATTCGGATGTTCCGTTTTTAGTTTTTTTTTAACATTGCCCTAAAAAGAAGGTCGGGTTGTTTCGTCTCAAATAAAAAAAGTAAGGATTGGTTTCGTTTCGTTAATCCATCTTGTATCGAGCTGATTTGCGTGTCGACTCATATATGTAAAACTTTTAAAAAGTATATACATATAAATGTATTTATAATGTATGTATAAATAAATATAATGTAGATTAACATCCGAATATTGTTTAAATTACTAAACAACCTTGAACGGTTGACTTCAAAAATATTGTTGTTATTATTCTTTAATTTCAATAACATTGGATACAATCTTGAAATGATAAAATATTATTCGAATTAACTTTTCTCATCTTGTAACTAGTTTGCACACGTAACATGTTATGATGGAACGAGTTAACATAGTTAATCCATCTTACATTCTTTTTTTATTGAACTGCGGACTAAACTGCACAATTTTTGTCAAACATTATCATCCATAATATTTATCATATTATGAAATTTATCAAAACCATATTTATAGATTTTCAAAAAAGAAAGGACTATTTCATAATAAAGTATAGAGTGAATAAATATCTAATTTAATTTATTTTCGTAAATGTAAGAATAAAAATCCACGAATTTTAAAATGTAGAGCCTAACATTATATTTAACTAGAAATTAAAAAAAAGGGACCTTTTTAATTATCAATTTATATTGTGATTTTTTTTAAAAAAAATTGACGATTTTTTTCAAACTTTTTAGAATGTTGTAAATTTTTGTCTATTCATCAACATGCATATTTAAAGGAATTATTTTAACACAAAAATGATTTTTAACCACTACTAAATTTTATTTTCTTTTAAAACCACCTTAATTAAACGCATGCAAACAAATCACCTATAAACATGCTTTTCAATTAATACCAGCCGTTAAAAGCTCAACCATCACCTAAACATGGTTTATCTTTCCCTTACTTCTTTATATATTACATGTTATTATTATCACTACTAACCCAAAAACAAGAACTAATGTATTAATACATATTAAAAATATTTTTATTGGATTTTTTTAAACTAAGTATTTATTTTACATATGTATTGGTGGATTACATATTAAAATTATGATATATATATATATATATATATATATATATATATTTTCTTGTGTTAGTCAAGTGAGACGTAAATTTGTGTCTGATATGACTTTTTGAACAAAAAGGTTAAGAAATAAGCATTCAAACATATCAATCTGATCATATTTGTTATAAGTTTTCTTTAAGGAGAAATGCTTTATGATTCATTAGACAAAACCGGTTTGAAAAGTGTTTACAAAAATGTATCTCTTTAAATCTGTATCTCTTAACGACCTTTTTTAGGTCAAATCTGAATTAGGGGTTATATGCAAGAATAATCGTCTAGTCATTAATTAGAGTAAATAAAAAGATATAACAGACAAATTATTCAAAATAAAAAATTAAAAAAATGTATGTGAGACGACACATTTGATGAAATAATTTTAGTCTTGATTGTCTTACCAATCAAATCATTTTCTTAGCATTATTATTCAAATAATATTTGTAAAATATTTTAAGTATTAATTAAATCATAATTCAATCCCTTTTAATGATTTCCCTACTTTTTACCATTTTCAATGTTAAATATTTTTAATTTGAACTACATAAACATTAAAAAAACAAATGAAAAATACTAACAATAATTAAACTATTTTTTTTCCTATTAATCCAAACTAATACAAAATAATAGGTAAAAAGAAATTAAAAAAATACAAAAATATATTAAAATATAAGAGATAACGATAAAAGAAAATTAAATAAACTATAATCGAAAAGTTAGTTGAAATAGTTTATCTTTTATAAAAAAAAAAACCTAAAATAAATTATAGAGAGATACTTTACCAAACATGTTTACCATTGTCAAAGTAATCTATAAGTGACTTAGCACTCTAAAAATAATTTATACATGGTTTCTTCCATTAATACACTAATATGAAATTTTAACACAAGGGATAATACTTCCAATACTATAACCTAATTATGTTCAACAAATTTGAGATGTGAAGCAATAGAACTAAGCTTAAAATAAAGTTTTGGAAGTGTTTGTGAAGCTAAGAAACAGAAGAATCTAAATTTGTGGTGGAGAAAGTGGTCCACAAATAAGGGCAGTTTCTTTAAGGTATGTGACATAAACGAGATGGGCAAAGAGAGATGAGATGTTTGGTGTGGCGTGGCGTGTCCTCATTCACGATTCATCACAATTTTGTTTGGTGCTGAAAGGCACTACATCAATTGCAATGGTCTTTTTCTTGGAGATTTATTCCGTCCCTTGAGGACTTGAAGGGTACAAAACAAAGCATGTGGTGCGAAAGAGGGAAGTACTAGATTGGGAAATAGATTCATCTTTTCATGGATAAATGTGACATTTTAGGGTTTAGGATTTAGGGCGTAGGGTTGTGATTATCAGTTTCTAAGTTCTAACTATTATGTTTTCTTCTTTTTCTTTTTTTTTCAACTATTCGTATTTTCTTATACTTAAACTTAGAGTTAAATATCTTTTTCGTTTTGTACTATAACACGAAATTGATTTGTGTTCCTAATCTAAACTTTAGACCTCCTGAGTGTAGTAAGAAAACTATTAAAATGAGTCATTACTAGTGTTTTTAGGTAACAGACGGATTTTTAGTGTGAACTATATTATAATATTATAACATTATTCGTGAAAATCATGAATTATGATGAAATATTTTAACATATTAGTTCACACTGGAAATTCATTTGACACGTAAAAAAACTAATAATAATTCATTTTAATAGTTTTCTTATTATTAGTAATAAGAAGTTTAAAGTTTGAACTAAGGACACAAACCAATTTCTCTATCAAATTAAATGAATGAAGAATGTTCTTGACGTTCAGACTGTTTTGGTTGCTGAATTTTATGAAGTTATATATGTTTTGGAGGAAGCTCAAAAGTTGGGACTTACTAATGTCTGGTTGGAATGTGACCTTGCCTTGGTTTGTGCTACGTTTACTGCTAGGACAAATGTTCCTTGGATGTTTCGTAATTGATGAAATACTTGTCTTAATTATTGTGGAAAAATCAGGTTTAGGGTTACTCATATTTTTCGTGAAGGGAATGTGTGTGAGTATAAGTTGGCTAATTTAGGATTTATTCATAGAGAATCTTTTCATTGGTATAATAGGTTTCCATGTAGTATGTTCTTAGAATTCTTTATTAATAGGTATAGTCTATCTATGTATCGTTTCGTTAACATATGGGTTTTGGTCTAATCCCCCAATATTTTTGTATTTTCTTTCTTTTTCTTTTTTTAATAATACTTTTTTCATGTGATGACAAATGATTGTTGTTACTTGAGGTGTCAGCCTAGCTCAGATGTCAAGTAGCATAATGATGCCTAACATGAAAACTATTTATAAAAAAAATGAATGAAGAACATGTAACAACATAAAGTAAACTAAATGAAAAGACTGATAAATTTCTCTATTATTAAAAAAATAAAAATTGATTGGCATGCAGTGTACCAACGGTCATGATTGGTTTGGTTTAATTAATTAATTCAGCATTACTCCAATGTTAATCCCAAGGATACGTAAGTGCTGATGTTGATATTTGTGTTTAAAAAGTTCTAAATGTAATAACATAAAAAAATGAAGATAAAATAAGAAGCCACAGACCCCGTATTCATCCTGTTCTCTCTCACTCTCTCTCCCTCTCTCTTCTCTCTCTTCTCTCTCTTCTCTCTCTTCAATTTCTCTCCCATACTTCATCTATTCAAAAATTTGGTTACGCCATGGTGTAGCTGGGGAATTAGGGTACATTTCTACCCAATCAAATTTTCAAACAGAGTAAGTTCATTTTTGCTCTAAATATCATTTGTTCTCTGTTTTTTCTTAGGATTTAGTCATCAATCTTGGCGGGGTCAGTTGAGAAGATTAATCCTCTCAACTTATTCTACTATATACTAAATTTTTGTTCTGTTTGGATAATTTGCATTAGGCCTGTAAATCTTTAAGCTTATCCAAACTGTGGGGAATAAAATTCTAGAAGTTGCTTGGAAAGCAAACAATTAAGGTAAGGGAAGCTAAATTTAATTTTTAATAGCACCCTATGATAGAAGATCTGAATGCGGAAGGGACGTGGTCCCAATATTCAATTTCTCTTGCAGGGAAGTTGTTTGTTTATATATTATTTAAATTTGTAAAAATATTAGATTTTGATGGTTTAATATTTAAGGTGTTGTTTTTTTTTACGTTAATTACGCTTTTGAATATTGTGGATCATGTTTGGAATGATATTGTTTGATAAAATGGTGTGGAATTGAATTCATACATTTGGGATAATGTATGGACTAATGTTTGTTGTGTATTAAGTAT
>Ga0123342_1005921_pt1 | contig 17333 bp, 11 predicted proteins | sample Turbeawhitnodule_FD_89960 | JGI IMG/M metagenome (GOLD analysis project Ga0123342, IMG submission 89960) | Root nodule microbial communities of legume samples collected from Mexico - Turtle bean Mexico white nodule | ecosystem: Host-associated > Plants > Roots > Nodule | place: Mexico: Nepantla... | reverse complement strand
TTTTTTTTTTTATATTTTTTTTTTAAAATATATGTGTGTGCAATAAATAAAATATTTTAAAAAAAAATATAAAAACATATATATATATATATATATATATATATATATATATATATATATATATATAACTTAAAAACTTTGATAACTCGAAAGTGACTGATAGATGTTTACAATTTCTCTTTTTGCTGGTGGGTACGTTTACAATTATGCACTATAGCAGTATCACATTGACTTTCATTCATTAAATAAATCTGCACAATATTTTTTTTCTGCAATAATTTGTGTATAACACTTGTCACATAAGACGTTGAAATTATTTTGTTCTTGAATCTTCCTTTGTCTTTTTGCAAACGTGGTTTAACTGACACCTTCATTATAAAATATTGATTGAATACCACAAAGATTTTCTCTCTATTTTCGTCAGGTTCTAGAATATTTACGAAAATTAGATAAATTCTTTACACACTGCCACTGCTATGACATTAACTATCATGTTAAAAATAAGTTGGCGAACAATTTGAGTTTAGAGTTTTCTAGAGACGTTTTTGGAAAAGCTTTTAGTTAGAAAAATAAGAGAAAAAAAATAAAATGAGTTTTTAATAAAATAAAATAATTTATATATACAAACTATTTTATAAAATTTTTATTATATAGTTTCTTCATATTTCTATTTTTGAAGTTGTGCATAAATTAATTTTAATTTATAAAAATAGTTTTATTTTTCTTTTCTAATAAATGTAATTATTTTTAAAATTACAATTTACTACACTAATCCCTAAATAATTAAGATAATAACATTTAAATCTAACTATTTAATTACTAGTACAGTAACTTATCCATAATTAAAGCCCAATATGACTTTGGAAATAATATCAAACATTAAAAAATATAAGCAAGTTCTCAAAACTAAAATCTACGAAACTTGGGGATTTAAATTACTGAATCCTCACATGGATATCTGTTTCCTATGAAAAAAATAATTTACTAGAAATTTAATATTATTATGTTGTTGCTTCAACGGGAATAGATTAATAAATTTCATGACAAGCTGGTAGTGTAACTTGTACCCAATAAATTAAGTGGTTTATCGGGTTAAATCTAAACCAGGAAAATGTTAGGGTTGCTTTTTGAAGGATTAACTCATGCTTTTTTTTATAAATAAAGATAAAAACACATTTCTAAACATTTTCTATTTTATTTTTTTAAAATTTATTAAAAGCTATAAATGTTATGAGTTTCATTATTTTAAATCTTTGTTTTCATTCTATATAACTATTTTAAATTTGTATTTATAAATAATTGTGAATTAAAAAATATTCGAATATGTGTTCCTACAGTCCTATTTTAAAATGATTAGGTTCTGGTAGATGGCCCAGGCACGTGAAGCTGTGCTGGTAGAGTGAATAAAAACAATTAAGAAAATGGTTTGAGATTTTTTGTGTCTACAAATGCAGCACGGTTAGAGTTGAACTTGCAACTTCTTCTGGGTAGGTGAACTCGTTGATTTGTTTAAAACATCTTTGAATTTTATAACTGGTGAATGAGTCAAAAAGTCTTCTGCCTATAGTGATGCACTTATGTAACTTTTTTTTTCATTGAAAATAATTCAGTCTCGTGATTTCAATGCATAAACGTATTAAACATTTTTTAAAATATTATTATTGTAAAGGGTGGATCATAATCCTTTTTATTTTAAGATTTTCTGTTTTATATGTCGATAAAAATATGATGAGAAATAAAGAAATATTAATAATTATTAAAAAATATTTTTTACATAAAAAATGAAAAAGTCGTGTAATACCTATTTTTAATTTGTAAGTCATTTAATACATATGTACTTTTGGGTTTTTAATGGTAAATACGTACCAAACATTCTTTTATAAGACCAGCATAACATATTCTAGTCTTAAACGTCACTTTTAGGCAAAAATGGACTGTGGAAGAACATATACCAAGTATATAATTAGGAAATGTGGATCTTCAACAACCACGAGAAGAAATTTCACATAAAAGGATCATGCAAAAAAGAGTGCAAATATGTTTTTGGTTCATCACATAACAATACAAATTGAACCTCTATAGGTCAAGAAAGGAGAGAAACATATTGTTTGTTGCGGTGCAAGAAATGTCTTGTTAAGTAGAGTTTTTATGCAAATGAGTGGAGTATATATAACTATAAAATTACCTACTTCTTAGGGTTTTAGGTAGGTAATACCTTGTATATAGTATCTTATAATTTTGACCAATACGAGTCTAGTCTATAAAAAATAACATACCAATACTTTATTCTTTTTTCATTTTTTACAATATGAGTTCTCACTTGACACTAATATTGAATACTATTTGAAATTATATACAATGAGTATTTATTTTTCCATAAAGAATGAGTGTATCTAATAATATATCACTCTCCTTAATCATTAATCACTATTATTAGTTGTTATTGTAGAAAAATATAAAACAAATAATAACTAAAAACACAATTAAGGAGATTGAAAAATATTCTTTAGAAATTTTCAAAGAAAACTTTGAACTTTAAGTAAAGTGTTTTATGAACACCAAAACATCATAAGCAAAATTAAAAACTCAAGAACACACAAGAATTTGTATACTGATATGATAATTTGAGCTTAATTTTCACTACAATATTAAAATATCTAATTAAAAGAATTACTTATGTAACTAGATCAAGAAAGAAACAACCACTCATTGAAATACCGTTCTAAGATGTTGAAATACCGTTCTAAGATTTTAAACATGTAATTAAAACTCTCAATTACATACAATACACACCAAACAATGGTGCATAAATTTCAAATTCAAATTAGAAAAAAAAAAAAAACAAAGAAAGATATCACCTGGTGTGTGACAAATTGTACAACAAATCAACATGTATCATACTCAACATTTCTTGATGAACCTTGAGCAATCTTTCTTCTAAAACAATTGAGTTATAATTTGAAAAATATGAATGTCTAATTGAAAGAGAGAGAACTTACTTTTAAAAGGATTTTGAAATAACTAAACATAATAATCGATTATTATTAAATATAATCAATAAATTTGTTCATTCATCAATCCATGAAACATTTTAAGTCAATTTAATCGATTATAACCTGACTTAATTGTTTTTTTATGAAATGTTGTGTTTTTGAAAGAAACACAAAACAATTGATTATATTTTAATTTAATCTATTATAAATTAAATGAAAAATCATGTTTGCACAAATTAATTTATTATTATTGAACATAACAAGTTATATGCGTATCTATGGAAATTTCCTATAGAGCTAACATAGTCGATTATTTTTTATCATTGATTATTTTATTTTCTTCTTTAAAAACACTCATTTTAACTTTATATAATTGATTATATACTAAACCTAATGGATTAGTTATTCATATTTAAGCTTTGCTACTCAATATCATCTTGGAGACTAGTTTATATTTTACATTTTGATCATCAACATGAGGTGCATGCATTGTCAAAATCATCATCAAATTAACACATCATGTTTTGACATGCTTTACTAACAATCTTCACTTTTTTTATGATAGCTAACCAAAACTAGTCTTGTGTTGTTAATTCATGACATTTGTTATTGAAACAATTAATAAGTATCTTTTTGCTCCTTTGGACATGATAAAAAAGAAAACAATATAGTCCAGACAATATTAAACATGATACCAAAATAGAATATAAACTAATATTCAATATGATATTCATTTTATAAAAGTAGACAAAATATATTAGAAATCAAACTTCAAAAAAATACAATTAAACATCACATATTTAAAAATAACCAATCAATCAATACAAATAAATCATATACACATCACTTAATCAACAACATTATTATTAGCAACATTATTAACAATAACATTTGTCTCCAATATGAGTCATAAAAGCTCCCCTAGGAACGAGCACAATGCAATGACAAAAGGACAATGTTAATTGTAAAAGAACTTGTTAACAATTTTAAAAGAAAGTATGAATGATTATTGATATAACCAAATATCATCTATAAAAGAAAATATCAGATAGTGAAATGAAGTGAATTAGATTATCATGACAAGATAGTTGATTAAGTTACATAGAAACACAAACCAAATTATACAAATCTCATAAAATAGAGTAAATTAGTGTAGGAATAATCTAAAATACCTAATTGATGTTGCACAAACATATAAAAAAATCGTTTACTGCAAATATTACCTTAAGACATTTGTCATAAAGATAAATTACACTAAGCAATTTGTGCTCACTTTATATATATTAAGCAACCACTTATTAAGATACCACGTGAATTTTTTGGCTTCAAAACATATCTCCAATACTGATTAATAGGAATTTTGAGGTACCTAATTTATATTGGGTCCTTTGGGGTTACCACTCTTGTGGCTTCCTTTAGAAATCGAAACATACTTTCCATTAAGAATACCATGATTTTTTTTATATAGCATGTGTTTGATGCATGAACTTTTTTCGAATAATAGAAACAAGTCACAAATGGTGATGTAGATAGTATTAAGAATTTAAAGGAATTTCTAAAAGCTTTTTATTTCTTTTGATGTGTAAAACCAATTCCAACTTTGTCCATTAAAATTTTGTGAACTTAGGAGTACATCAAGACTTGATCTCCCTAATGTGAATTTTACAAAGAGTTTTTCATAAGATACTCATTTTTTGTCAAATGCTTCTTGCAATCCTCACTATCAGGAGTTTCCTCTTACGAATTTGATTTACAGTTGCATGAGGAGTTTTCATAAATAATTTCTAAAGCATCAAAATCAATTTTCAAATTATCATTTTCCTCCTGAATTGTTTTAACCTATTCCTAAGCCCTTTATTCTCTACTTTGAGTCTATTGTTTAAATAAGAGAGATGATTTTCTTCTTCATGAAATTCATTAAATGCATCAAACAATTGATTATAGTTTTCATCAATTTCAAAATTAGAACTACTCACAATGCTTTAAGTTGATGATTCTTTATCTGCCATCAAAAAAAGATTACCTTCTTCTTCTTCTTCTTCTTCTTCTTCTTCTTCACTTTCATTTGAGCTACTTGAAGAGTTGGAAGTATTTTTAATATAGACTATGTTGAACATAGGCTTTGATGTCTCCAAATATGTGAAGATTGCTTGAAGATTTTGTTGTTGTTTGTGTTTGTAGGTTTTTGGTAGTTTGAATTTGTAATCCACTCATAGATTTGATCCATGTTTGTTTGATTTTAAGCTTTTTGAAAAAGATGTGTTTTCAAAGAGAAGTGGAAAATCAACCTGTTGAATATTCATTTCAACCGGTTGTTTTACACTTAGAGGTTTTTGAAAAGGATTTGGAACAACATGACTTTGGTTGACTTTGTTGTCAAACCAATTCAATCGGTTGTTTCGAGAATTCATCTGATTGATTTTTGAATTTCTTAACAGAATTTTGTTAAGTTACTTCAATATTTTTTAATTGTTTTAAAACTGATTTGCCTATTGCATTAAATGTTTTTAATAACTGATTGGAGTATGTATAATTTGTTTTACGCTCTTGATTATTATTGATTCAGATTATTGCTTTCAAATCAAGTTTTTCCAAGATTGCTTCAAGCTTTGGATTCTTTCTATGAGTGGAATAAGATTGCATTGTGTTTCTTATTTTCAATTTGTGATTGTATTTGTTTTCATTCCTTTTCTCTCTTAACAATTGCATTTTTGTAAGAACTGTTGGTGTGCAGATTCAGAGGGTGTTTTGAATTTTGTGGTGTATTTACCAAAGGTGGTGTGTGTTCTTGAAGGGTTCAAGATTACCACTTTTGTGTGTGTGTTGTAATCAATGTGTTTTGATTGCTTAATGGAATACTCAGAGGTTTTCTGGGGATTGGATGTAGCTTTTGGCTAAGAGTGAACCAATATAAATTTACTGTATGAATCTTTCAATATCTTATCTCTTTAAATATGTTTTTTCTTGAATTTTATAATTGCTGCTCTAAACAACTGGTTGTTTCACAAAAACAACCGGTTGATTTTCTGCTGTTAAGAGAAAACTGTTTTTTAATTCATCTGAACAGATTTCTAATTGATTGATTCTTTTTGGCCATCACTATACCTTCAATATTTGCGAAATTTTTTTTATAAACAATTTACCCCCCTCTTGTTTAAGGCCTACAATTCTAACAATTGGCATCAAGAGTTAGGTTCTTGAAAGTCATTCAAGTTTTGATCCTAATTTTTTTTTCATGACTGATAAACTACTCTTTGAGGAGGGTGCATTTATTAACAGACCACCTCTGTTTTGTGGTGTGAATTACAAGTTTTGGAAGGTAAGGATGAAGATCTTTGTAAAATCAATTGATAAAGGAATTTGGGATGCAATTAAAAATGGTCATTTTGTTCCTATGCTTGAAAATGATAAAGTGATTTGTGAAAAGCCTTAGTCCCAATGGACTGTGCATGAAAGCAAAAAGGCTCAATATGATTGTATTGCAAAAAATATTATTACATTTGCCTTAAGTTTTGATGAGTTTTTTAGGGTATCACAATGTGGCTTCGCAAAGAAATGTGGGATACTCTAGAAGTTACTTATGGAGGAACAAATAACGTGAAGAGAGCAAGGAAACATGCTCTTATCCAAGAATATGAGATGTATAGGATGCAAAAAGGGGAGACAATTGCTGAAGTACAAAAGAGGTTTACCCATATTGTTAACCACCTCATGAGTCTTGGAAAAGTGTTTGAAAAAACGGAACTCAACATCAAAATCCTCAAGTGCCTAGACAGATCTTGGCAGCCCAAGAACCATCTTTAAATCTAAAGATTTAACATCTATGACCACAACTTCATTGTTTGGGAAGCTCATAGAACATGAATTGGAGATGAATAGGCTGAATGTTCAAGAAAATGAAGATAAGCATGTGAGAAACATTGCCTTGAAGACTGTTGGACATAAAAACTGTCAAGACTCAAGTGATGACAGTGATGGAGAAAACCTTAGCTTGTTGACCAGCAAATTCAGCAAATTTCTGAAGAAAAACAACAACATGAATTAATCCTCCAATAGGTATAATAGCAAAAAACTTAATAATTTTAATTTTAACAAATATACCTGCTTTGGATGTGGTGAACATGGACATATTAAAACTGATTTCCTCAACAATGAGAATAAAGAAAAAAGAGCAAGCAAGAAAGGTGAAAAGAAAGGCAAAGCCAAGAAAGCCTACATTGTTTGGCAAGATAATGAAGTTTCTTCCTCTAGCTCATCTTTAGGAGCTGAAGAAGCAAATCCTTGCTTAATGGCAAAAGAAGAAACTGATATAAGCAATGTAAGTTCCAGCACTTCAATTAATTTTGAAAACTACAACCAACTTCTTGATGCCTTTAAAGAAACTCATGAAGAAGCTAATAGGATGACCCTTTCAAATAACGGGTTGAAAGGCTTGAATAATTGGCTGGAAAATAGAGTCAAAGCATAGTAAGAAGAGTTGGATAACTTGAAAAATGATTTTGAAAATCTGGAACTGATTTACAAAAACTCTTATGGAAAATGTGACTTAAGTTCTTGTAAAAATTGTGAATCTCTTGAAAAGAAGGCTCACTATCTTGTGAAAACTATGGACAAGCTTTCAAAAGGTAAATCTAACTTTGAAATTGTTCTTTCTTCTAAAAAATGTTTCTTTGGTAAAATTGGTTTGGGTTTTAATCCACAGAGCAAGAGAAGTGGTGTTTCAAAGCCTTTTTCAACCTTATTTGAAAAACAACTGATTAAAAAATTGAAACAATCGGTTGTTTCATGATTCTATTGTATGAAAAAGGGTCACTCTGTCAGATTCTGCAGAGTTAGGAAATTTTTTGTTCCCAAAGGTATTTTAAAATGGGTTCCCAAGAATCCTAAGGGTTCTAATGATCCAATTAATGCCAATGGACCCAAATTTGTTAGGGGACCAAACCTTGCTACTTGATCTTGCTTTTTTGTAGGTACTCTCAAAGACCAATAATCTGTGGATTAAAGAATCAAGTTTGAAAGGGAAAGAACAAAATTTGTTTCTTGAGTACAACTCTTAATTGCACACAGTTTCTTGAGAGTCAAGTGAAATATTTGACTTATGTACTATGATTATTTGATTGAAAACATTCTCAAAAGCTATGAACTCATTTCTTCAATTTTGTGCACTTTATATAGTTTGGTTAAATAAACTCTTTCATTCATCTTCATACAAAAATATGTGTGTTTAGCGTTCTACATTTTCATCTCTGCCAAAGCTTTTGGTTTATGAAAAATCCAAACTCTTGTCACAGAAAAAAAAAATCGATTGTTTTCACGAAGCAACCGATTGTTTTACCTCTGACAGCATTGTATTAAATTTGTTTTAAAACTCTGTGCATTAGTACAACTGTTTCTTTTCATTCAAACCAATTATGGGTAAAAATTGCACTTATTATAGCTTAAAAAACTCTAAGCTTGTATAGAAATATGTAGAACTTGTATTGTAATAGTTAGAAGTATTTATTGGGTGTTACATATCTAAACTCACAATCCACTCAGACCAAGTGCAAGGCGGGGTGACATAACCCATATATTTTAAAAAATTATATTTTTTTTTCTAAACCCTAATAATTTCTCTGTAACCTTATATTCTCAAAAATTCTAAAATTATCATTTTCAAATTCTACCATCTAAAATACAAATATGGATTGTAAATTTGTACAAATCAAAACACAAATTTTAACTTTGAAATTCTATAACCTGGGAAGTCTCTCAACATCATTATAATTTGTTTTACTCATCTTATTATGAATGTCTTGTAAAAATAATACTATGAGATCATTTACCTAATTCATCTAAATAATAAAAAGAATTAACTTAACAAACAAAAAATATACGAGACAGACGAGTAAAATCAATTCGCATTTTCTATATAGAACCGGCCAAATGTAGAGCGGACTAGCCTACAAACATACCAATAAGAAATTTTTGCTTTTACAAAAAACACTTATTAATAATATTTTCATCAAAATTACTTTATTTTTAGAGTTTAAAGAAAACCGCGTCTTACTTCTTGTTTCATTATTTTTTTTGTGTTTCTTATATTACCTCTTTTGATATTGAATTTATTGAACATTTTATATCTATAGAATGATGGATAGTTGATACTTCATTTCATCCAAATGTTTTATATATATGTTTCACATGTTTTCAGAAACAATTAGGTATAAATGGTATACAATGTGACATTTTACATGAACATCAAATTTAATTGGTGTATAATCATATTTTATATGAATTAAACTTATAACATTTCTAAAATGTTTTTAATTATAATTAATATAAACAAATTAATCAGGTAATTAGGTAAACTTATGATGATTTGTAGGGAAAAAAATTGAAAAGAGATAACTAAGTGAAATGAGGTTAAAGTGGTAGATTTTTGGGCATTATTTAGTAAGTTGTTAATTTACTCATATATTCAATATCTGATTTATGTATTTAGGTTTTTTAAATTTTTTTATAAAGATTATTGGAAATTAATAAATAATATTTTTTAAAATATATACTATTTTAAGAAATAACTTATTTTTATTTTCTCAACTAATATTTTCATATGAAAAATGTTTATATACTTTTACAAAATATAAATACGGACAATTTTGATATTAGAGTAAAAATGACTTACCAACCTCCATTAATTCAACTAAATTAATCAAAAATATCTATAAATTTTATATTCAAATAAATTATTTTTCCATTAAACCAAGCACAATTCTCTCCAAATAACTCTAACTAATCATTTAATCTCCACGTCCCTCGCCAATAAAGCATAAATGAGTATTTTCTATAACTTATTTTTACCAAAAGATGTCAAAATATAATGTGTTGATTATGATATTTTGATGATGCATGTATCTTATGGTGACGATTTCCCCCTCGATTGCTTATTACGATCAAAATATAAAATATAAATTAATCTCTAAGAGATTTAGTGCAGTAAAACAAATATATGAATAATGAACCCATTAGGCTTAATATATAATCAATGAAGTTAAAACTAGTGTTTTTAAACAAGAAAAAAATATTTGATTATGAAAAAGAATAATCTATCATCTCAGTTATGAGGAAAATTTTCATACATACGCATATAATCAATATATGTTTAGTAATAATTGATTAATATGTGAAAACATGATTTTCATATAAATTGTAGATAATTTATTAAATTAAAATATGCGTATTACTCTTCTCAAGTGATCCCACCAAGATTGATGACTAAATCCTAAAGAAAAATAGAGAATAATCTATGGAGCAAAAATGAACTTACTCTGTTTAAAAATCTGATAAAGGTAGAAATGTTCCTTACCTCCTCAGCTATAATGTGTTGTGATCAGATTCTAAAATATATGATTTAAAAAAAAAAATCACGATGTTACAAGATAAGCTTAAATGAGTCAGCGGGTTGAAATTGCAACTCGTCCTACATTTTTCCTCGATGCGAACCACATGACTCGTCCCACTTTAGGGGGAGGGGGATTAAGTTGGTTTTTTTAAAAAAATCACGATATTACAAGATAAGCCTAAATGAGTCCGCAGGTTGAAATTGCAACTCGTCCTGCATTTTTCCTCAATGCGAACCACATGACTTGTCCCACTTTGTCATCCCTATTTCTTATACCTAATTATAATTGTAGATAATGTTTTCTTAATTAAGTCGTAACAATAATAATCTCCACACCAACTCTTTTTCTAACTTACGTTTCTTGAAAAGTAAATAAATGTAAAAAAAAAAAATATTTTTTTTTAAAAATAATTTGAACATATTCAAACAAATTCACCCTAATCAAGACATGCGTAAAACATTGGACAGGAAAAGAGAACTTTATTTTTATATCAATTTAAATGGGTTGTAACCACTTTTATTTGTTATATGTGTACCAGTTTTACATAAGTTATTTAGTAATTATAGACCCCAACTTATGATACTTTTAAAATAGTTAATACTTAAATTAAATTTATTTTTGTCATTTATTTTAGCAAGAAAAAATATATAATATAACAGAAACATTAGAGACATCTTAACTCTTGTATAAATATATACAATATATACATTAATTAGCAATAGAAACACTTTTAAGCCCCACGAATTAGCAATAGAAACACTTTTAGTACATAATTAGCAATAGAAATTATTTTTAATATAAGAAACAATTTGAAAAAACAAAATATATTTAAATAAATTTTAAAACACTCCTAAAATATCTCATTTTATCTAATTTATTTATTGCCGATAAAAAAATAATAATTTATTAAAATCATAGTAAATCGAATTTGGTTACAAAAATTATTATTCACAAAAAGTGAATCAAATTGAATTAACGTGTTTTTAAAAAAATTATATAAACTTAACTCGCCTTAATACTCGTGACTTCGCTGTAGTATTTGATTACTTACAAGGAATAGATATCTGGACTTTAAAAATCAATGTAAAATGTTTAAAAAAATTGCTATATGTTATGTTCGTTCGAGTCATTCTTTTCGGTCAAGGAATCATTTTCTTAAATTTTACGGTTTCAGACATCTATTCACAAAATCTTTGGTGGAGCATTGTGAACCCATCATTTTTTATGGAATACTTTATTTTCCGAATTTCTAAGATAATCCCAGTTTGCCATATGCAGCAGTTTATAAATTTAATAATTTTAATTTGTTATTTTAAAAAAAAACTGCAAACTTAATATTATTAACTAAAATAAATATTTTTAATACGCATGACTCTTAAATATTTATATGGCGAAGTAGAATATTGTATTGCAATAAATTATTAAATTATAAATAGATCTTAAACACTCTAAGGAGTATAAACATTAGTCAAATAAAGAATATGTGAGAACGACCATGCAATGCATTATAGATGTTTTTGCCTTTTTGAATAATTTGTTAAATATGACAGATATGTTAATTGACGGTTTCCTAACTCAATTCCAATTTTTAATGTGTAGTTTTTGACTTCTTATGATTTTCTAAGAACATATGTCTAGCATATCAACTTTCATATTTTTTATACAACTTGATATTGTGGACCGAGTGATGCAACCAACACCAACTAAACAAATGAATTTTTAAAGAATATGAACGTAAAATCATTGAAGCAGTGAACATCACTAGCTTTCTGACTCCATATATATATATACCATCCATAGCCTTGCATTGGGAAGCACACAGAAACAAGTCTCTACATTCTGTGGAGTCCTTGTTGTTGTGTTGTTGTGCCAGCAAAACAAATCAAACAGTTCACTAACATAACCAGGTGCAACTTCTCTACTTTCTCAGAGAAGTTTTTGTGTCACCAATTGATAGTTCATAGAAAAGCTTCTATCTCACTGTTTCTTTCGGTTTGCCACTTCAACATGAAGCTTTTGGCGTTTTGGTTTGCATTGGCTTCTGCTCTTCTACTTTTTTCCTTGGCCTCAGCTGCAACAGTAGAGCACACTTTCACTGTAAATGGCTAACAATTTTCTCCTCTTTACTGGTTCTGTTTGTTACTTTACTTTTCTTCTTTTCTTTACAAATCCATTATTTAAGTATGTGGTTAAAAGTTCATATATATATATATACATACATACAAACACTAAACATATTTATTGAGAGATGAATTTAAGTCGGATAGATGTGATAAGAAAGAGTGAAAAAGATTGACAAAGGGTAAAATCAGGTTTTGAAAATTTGAAGTCTTAATAGTGTGTGTGTGTGTTTTTGTATAATTTGTATTGATGGATCCTTATACAGTCATGAGTTTACTAATTTTTTAATCAGTGTAAATTTCTTCGACTCTATGAATATTTTATTCCAACTTGTACATCACCAACCACTCCTTTACCAACTTCAGCCAGTGATTTATAGAATAATATTTTCAACCCATATTCTCAATCATTTTGTATATGCTGTGACACATACTATTAAGAAAGGAAAATATAATCATACTACTGCACAATACTAATTAATGTTGATTAACATGCACACTTTAATATTATTGATAAATGACAATAATGTTCAAACTAATTCCTTGATTTACAGGTTCAAAACAAAATTATCAAACGCTTGTGCAATGAGCGAGAAATTGTCACAGTTAATGGACTTTTTCCTGGACCAAAGTTAGAAGTTCGAGAAGGGGACGCTGTGATTATTCATGTAGTTAACAACTCACCCTACAATATCACTATTCACTGGTAAACATTTCTAATCATTTTAATCAATTTTGTTATTGTAATATCAAATCATTTATATTATACAATTATTTTTATTTCTTACTTCATATGTAAATTGGCCATGACTTAGATTCGTTTAAAAAATAATCAATAAAATTGTTTTATATTACTTTATTTCTTCATAAAAAATATGATAATGTTGGTATTGTGCGAAAAGCTATTTTTTATCAGAAAAATTTAAAGAACTACAAGTTTGGTGTGAATGAAATTACGATGCTCTCTTTCTTTGCTGATTCCCAGTCACCTATAGTGACGTTTACAATGAAATTCAATGAAAGCATTGGAATATTGTCAATTAATTTTCCAATTCTTTTCCCTTCTCTTTACCTACTATTTTTTTTGTCAACAATGAAGTGGCAAAGCACTGAATTTCCTTTTTTATTAGAATAGTAATGTAATTTTTTGACCAATCTGCTTTTCAAATATCTAATGATTATTTCTTTTCCATCTAATCATACTACTTATCATGCATATATTTTCCATCTCTTTCATATAGGCTTTTGCATGTTCAATTTTGTTTTGTGTTTCTATCATTATTTGCTTGGAAGATGTGGCTGGAGATGTTGAAAAGTCAAAAGTGGTCCCTACGAGGTTCAAGAAAGGCTGGCGGAAAGTTCGTTTTAAATTAAACAGATATATTTTGGTGGCTAGAAGCAAGAAACAACGAACAAATAGAGAAAAAAACAAAGAAAAAATTGGTAAACGTGTGACAGAAGAGAAGAGGGAAAGGCTGAGAGATTTAAAATGGCATGAAATAAAAAGTATACGGTTGACTATATTTTTTCTATTTCTTGGCTGCTACCGACCTTTTCCATTTTATAGTTCACAAAAAAAAAAAATAGTTCTCCATTTAATTTTAATATTTATTTTAAAAAAATATTTTTATTATTTAAGATAAATTGTATAATTTGTCAGTAGTTAGTTTTGAAGGGTAAGTACAAAATTTCTCCACCTTGTTCTCCAAGTTTCTTTTCCTATATCACTGATGAACGTAAATATTATTTTGTAGGCATGGAGTATTTCAGCTCTTTACTGCATGGGCAGATGGCCCTGAATACATAACACAGTGCCCAATTGGTCCTCAACATAGTTATACATATAGATTCAATGTGGTTCAACAAGAAGGAACAGTGTGGTGGCATGCTCATGCTTCAGTTTTACGTGCCACCGTTCATGGTGCTTTAATCATTTACCCTCGTTCGGGAAAGTACCCATTTCCTAAACCCTACAAGGAAGTTCCAATAATATTAGGTAAGTCCAAATCTTTTAATACAATGTAATTACTATGAAAAAACTCATGAAGAAAATATTTTTTTTATATATTTTTTGTATTTTGTTATTTAAATACAGGTGATTGGTATGACGGTAATGTGGTGGATATTTATGACTACACTCTCGCCGTTGGTGCTGTAAGAGTATCTGATGCCTTCACCATCAATGGTTTGCCTGGTGATCTCTTCAACTGCTCAAAACAACGTAAGTCTTCACCTTCTAATGTGAATGTTTTATTTTAGAGTATCTAAAGTGGACCACTTCAATTCAAAAGGAAAACATGTGTTGAAACTCGTAGGATAATAATTTTAAATTAAGGTTGCTTGTGCTTACCAAATCATGAAAAATAGTGGGCCATATGCTTTAGATTATGACATGTTACTAGCCGGCTACTGTCTGTGTGTGTGTGTATATATATATATATATATATATATATACAGCTATAATTATACGCAAATACAACTAAGTACATGTGAGTTTAATTATTGACTACACTAAAAAAATATTCTCTACAACTTTTTTTAACACTTGAGGTTAATTCAAGTTTATTAAAAAAAATGGGAGACTTAACCTCTAAGAGATTAAGCTTACCTTAAATTATAATACCAAATAAATTTTATATTAAAACCGTTAAAAAAGAATAATGATAGAAAAGATATCAGTAATATTTTTCTAATTGTGAGAGTAATAAAATTTGAGCTTTTAATAAGTTGCAGCTGTATGATTTTGACTTTTGTCATAATCCTTGTAGAAAATTACAGGTAATTTGATGTCACCCTAATAATATTCTCATTACAGTAAACCTGTAATCGAGCATCAGCATAATTTGAAAGTTTGAGTGACATAAAGTGATAGTGGTGTATCTATCTATCTATCTCTAATTATCTCTGATGCATGAACTTATGAACATAATTCAGAGACATTCAAGCTAAAGTTGAGACAAGGAAAGACTTACTTGCTACGAATGGTCAACGCTGCATTCAATAACAACCTTTTCTTCAAGATAGCCAACCACAAATTCACAGTGGTTGCCATGGACGCTTCATACATCGAACACTACGTGACTGACATCATCACCATCAGTCCTGGCCAAACCGCTGATGTGCTTCTGAAAGCCGACCAACCCATAGGCTCCTATTACATGGCAGCCTCTCCTTACGTTGTGGGCCAGCCGTCACCACTGTTCGACAACACGACAACGCGAGGCATTGTCGTCTACGAAGGTTACACGTCATCATTGAGAGATTCAAAACCCATCATGCCTATACTTCCACCCTTCAACGCCACACAAGTCGCCAACAAATTCTTCACCAACATCACAAGCTTGGTGGGGGCCCCGCACTGGGTCCCGGTGCCACTTGAGGTGGACGAGAACATGTTCATGACCATTAGCATAAACCTAGAAAGGTGTTCCAAGAATGCCACGTGCCTAGGTTTGTTTCAACAGAAATTCTCTGCCAGCTTGAACAACGAGTCCTTTGTGCACCCTGTAGGGAAAGGGTTCTCCATGATGGAGGCATCGTTTTACAATGTGAGTGGTGTGTATACTACTGATTTTCCAGACTACCCTCCTGTAGCATTTGACTACACAAGCCCCAAAAATGCTTTGGATTTTGGCCGCATGTATCCATCGAAATCGACCAAGGTGAAGAAACTCAAGTTCAATTCAACCGTTGAGATTGTGTTTCAAAACACCGGAATTTTGAATCCGCAAAGTCATCCCATGCACCTTCATGGTTTTAGTTTCCATATTTTGGCTCAAGGGTTTGGGAACTATAATGCCACCAGAGATAGAGTCAAGTATAATTTGGTGAATCCACAAATACGTAACACAATTGCTGTACCAGCTGGAGGATGGGCTGTCGTCAGATTCCAAGCAAACAATCCAGGTGCATGTCTATTCAGAATAACTATCGTCATTATATAACATTAGAGTTAATAATTGAGTTAATGATCTTGATTGAGATATATGTGACACTGATATAATAATATCTTCTTTTCTAGGGATGTGGTTTGTGCATTGCCATGTGGAGGATCATACGCTATGGGGACTAAACATGGCTTTTGAGGTTGAGAGTGGACCAACAGCTTCAACTTCTCTCCCACCACCACCACCTGATCTACCCAAGTGTTAACAATATGTGCCTGCAATCACAATTGAATTCCAATTTCCCTCCTCCTGTGTGTTTTTCTGTGTATTTAATCAGATATTAAAATTTTAGCTTTACTTAAACACAGGATCAAGCATAAACCAGAATTGTTTCTAAATTCTTCCTAACTAAAAGGACCTTAATAGAAGCACCTTCCACCAATTCTCCTCTTTTCATTTTCATTTTATTTTATAATTAGTTCATCTTGTAAAAGTGTGAGAAATAAAAAAAGTGGGAATCTTTGTCAGCATTTTAAAGTATTTTGCAACAGCAAATGCATGTCTATTATATATCTTCAGCTTCGTAGGAATCATCATATTCTTAGAAATCGTTCTGTTTCATCATAATCAACGGAAATGTGAGATGACTTAATTCAAAAATATGCCCAATTCATTAAATCAACTTTAAGTTCGATCTTCCTTTGGCTGTCTTTTTAATCTCATAATGGGTAGTCACTTCTGTCACAATTTGACGAAGAAATGAATAATTTTATTAATTATAACACAGGACCAGGCAAACCAATCACAAAAACGAAGCAAATAAATATATAGAAGAAAGTTATATGTGTGGAAAATCAAACTTATGAACAAACGGAAAAGTGGATATATATATATATATATATATATATATATATATATATATATATATATATATATATATATGTTTGT
>Ga0123342_1005920_pt1 | contig 17334 bp, 9 predicted proteins | sample Turbeawhitnodule_FD_89960 | JGI IMG/M metagenome (GOLD analysis project Ga0123342, IMG submission 89960) | Root nodule microbial communities of legume samples collected from Mexico - Turtle bean Mexico white nodule | ecosystem: Host-associated > Plants > Roots > Nodule | place: Mexico: Nepantla... | reverse complement strand
TCTTGTGTGCCATTGGAGAGCTTCAAGTGGCGGCTTCCTTTCACTTATCTTGGAACAAGACTCCAAGTGGCGTGATGCAGTTCCAAATTCTCAATCCAGCCGAGCTTCATTCCATAAGTGTTCATTCCTTTCTTCTCCAATTTCAATTTCATTCGGTAGTTTAGTTTTCCTTTATTGTTCTTCATCTTTCCACCGATTGGTTTGGTGTTCTTATGCTATTAAACACTTTTATGTTCGGTTCCTTGTTGTTATGGTTCATTTGTGTTTAGTAATCTTGTTCCATGGATGTTTACAAGGAGTTAGCTCTCTTATTGAGTTTGGATCATCATTTTGGAAGACTATGTCTCTATTGATGACTCCTTAAGCTTCCTTGATTCCATTTCTGTTTTCAACTTGTTGTTTTGTTGATATAATTTTGTTTTTTTCATTGTTTAAGCATTATTAGATCCTTGCATTATTGTTTTCATTCTCATATAATGTTGTGTTCAAGAGTTTAAAAGGTTCTATGTTCAATCCAACTCATATCAGACATGGGTCGACTCGGCTCGACGTGAGTCTAGACTAACTCAATCTAACCTAAAATCTATTTTAAATAATTCAAAAATATATTTAATTTATATCCAATTAAATTAATTACACTTAAAATCTAAAAATACGAATTTAAATTTAAAATAATTTTATTTAAATAGATTAAAAATAATATGAATTAAAGTAATTATGAATTGAATTTTATAATTTGGATTTCTGTGTATCCTTATCCTTAAGACACTATTTTTTCTTCACGCTTGAGGTGAATGAAAACATGTAATAGTTGCACATATGTTAAAGGTCTCATATAAGGCTATCAAGGTGATGTGGGCCGATCCACGGTCCGCTAATAAAAATGCAATAAATTATTACGTTATACATATATAATATGGCAATTGCTTCCTGTACGATATGGCTGCATCCAATTAAAAGTGAAAGGACGAAAATACCCTTAAAAAAGGTACACATAAAAATATTTTGTTGATTTTTTTTTTCAGAACACAATAATCTTTTTTTAAATAAATTTTTCCATAATGTATTATTTTTAATTTTGGATTTTTTTTATCTGGAATGGGATTTTAATTTTTGTTTCCAGATTTTTAAAACTCTTCTAGATCTACTTTTCCAAAATGCATTATTTTCAATTTTGGATTTTCATTTTCAAAATAAAGGGTATTTTCGAAATTTTCAATTTGTGTTGGGTGCTGGATAAAAAAGTGTTGGATGCAGGGAGCAATTGCCATATAATATTAATAATTTATGTGTATAATATGCAAGTTGGAATTATTTCATGAGTATTGGAAATGTTTTTTTGCTTTATCCTTAATGTTGGAGGAGTTATATTTTTTTTAACAGAGTTTACGTTTCAGAGTTTAGGTGAACTAATTGTTAACACTCTTTTTTTCAAATACTTAACTTCTTTGTAAATAGATGAATGTCTAAAAGAGTAATTTTTTATGGAATTAACTTTTAGCTCCTTAATATTTGATTGTGATTTTTTTTGACAATTTTTCATTTCAAGTTATAAAATAAGTGTTTTCTTTATAAATGTGTATTTTGATAAAGTATATGTAATATATTCGTACTTATTTTAAGTTTATGTTTTAAAAAACATTGTTGTGAATTGGAAAATATTTAAAAAAATATAAATTATTACTTATTTTAACTTATTTAATTATACACAACTACTAAATTAATTCATAAAACTATTTATTTTAACTTATCAAATTATTCACAACCATAAAATTCACACGAAATTAAAGTTGTACAAAAATAACACATTGTAATGTTAAATAAAAGATATACGATTTTAGTCATTTTTATTCAACATTAAAATCATATTATTCATCCATAACTTCAATTAAACATAATATAAATTCTAATCAAAGTTATGCATACCATGCAGAGGCATTAATTTTATAATTTTTTAACCAAAATTATTCTATAATGACATGAGCTTTATCTAACCTGAAATCGTCGTCCCAACGAGTCATCAGTTAATAAAAATAAATTTGTGCATATCTAATAATAAAGCAAAAGTGCAGAGGAAAAAACTTGTTTGATAGTGCATAAAGTAATCTACTTTCATTTCTAATAATATAATAATATTTTGATAAAGTATGAGTGGTCCAGTGCAAATACCCTCAAAGACGTCACTTTCAAACATCCTAAAGTAAGATACACATGCTCATGCTTACTAGTTAGTGCTTAATCAAGTGGGACCTATATTTTACTAAAAAGCTCTTACACGTTATAGAATAGTCAAGGTATATATCTGATCTTTTCCCACTTGAGTCACACAAGGAAAATGATAATTTCAACTTTAAAGTTGTATTATTTTCATATGAATTTAGAAATAAATAAATATAAAAGTGGTATCTAATTAGCTACCAAAATTTTAACTATTAATTTATTTAATTTTTAAATTTGATAATAAAAATCTTGGTTGCTAATTAGATACCAATTTAAAAATCATTTAACAATAATAGAAACTAATTTAGAAACTAAAATTTTTTTAGTCTCTAAAATCATCTGTAATTTAGTAACTAAAACAACTAATTTTTCTTAAAGTTATATTTTAAGTAGGAATTTTGTTGTATCCATCAATACATGTTGAATACTACTAAATATATCTTATTAATTATTTTTAGTATTTTAAAAATAAGTATAAAATATATATTTTTTGTTTATAGTAAATGTTTTTTTGTGTTTGAGTCCTAGGTAGATTAGATTGCTGATTAGGAACGTACTCAGAAGTTGTTCCTTCACTAGCTAGACTGGGAAGTTAAGTTGAAAAACCCGTTTAAAATAAGCTAAATACTCTTAAACGAGTTAGAAAACAAACTCATATTGGGTAGGGGAAAAAGACGAGGGTATTTACGCGTGGCCCATGTTTTGCATTAGGTCTTTCTGAATTCGGAAATATAATAAACGTTTTTGTGACCTTTGGAAGTGGAAAACAACTTCAAATTTGTATGTATTTATTAGACCAGTTCTGAGAGCAAATTCAATCCACTCCAATATCAATCATTCTTACATAAAAAAAAAAATCAACTTCTCTCTGATCAACAGCTATATCAGATCTTGCACAAAATGTCAAAAAAGCTCTCGTACAATTCTTCCTTGATCGCACCTTTGCTTCACAATGATGAGGAGAAAGCCATAGCCTCCCATCCTTCTGCCAAAAATACTGTATCCTTCTTTCGTACCTGCCTTAATGGACTCAATACAATAGCAGGTTTCACTCCCTATAACTTATTGAAATAACATGTTTCTTTTCTACTTGCTTCAACCAAGATATTCTGTTATATGCAGAAACATAATCTAATATATATAAGGCTAATGTTTTGTGTGCGACTTTGGTTTAATTTCCAGGTGTTGGCATTCTTTCAGTTCCATATGCTCTTGCAACAGGAGGCTGGTTAAGCTTGGCTCTTCTGTTTTCTATTGCCGCTGCTGCATTTTACACGGGCCTTCTCATTAAACGATGCATGGACAAGAACTCAAACATCAGAACCTACCCTGATATAGGTGAACTTGCATTTGGAAAGACAGGAAGGCTAATAGTGTCAGTATCCATGTACACCGAACTCTATTTAGTTTCAATAGGATTCTTGATTCTTGAAGGTGATAACTTGAGCAACATGTTCCCCATTGGGGAGGTTCAGATAGCTGGCTTAGTAATTGGTGGGAAGCAATTTTTTGTGATAATGGTTGCCCTTATCATCTTGCCCACAGTTTGGTTGGATAACTTGAGTCTACTCTCTTATTTATCTGCAAGTGGAGTCTTTGCTTCTGCTGTCATCATCCTTTCAATAACATGGACTGCAACAGTTGATGGAGTTGGTTTTCATCATAAAGGAAGTACTCTCGTGAATTGGAATGGTCTCCCCACAGCTGTTAGCTTGTATGCCTTTTGTTACTGTGCACATCCTGTGTTTCCCACATTGTACAATTCTATGACAAACAAACATCAGTTCTCTAACGTAAGTACTCATGTTTGATTTGAATTAAAGTGGTCCATATTATCCTATATTCAAGTAAAGAGTGTATGTGTCTTTTATGTAATTAATGAATTTAGTTTTTGTGAACATTGCAGGTCCTGCTTGTATGTTTTATCATAACCACTGTGGGTTATGCATCCATGGCTGTAATTGGTTATTTAATGTTTGGTGATGAGGTTGAATCACAGATAACATTAAACCTGCCTCTGGACAAAGTTAGCTCAAAATTAGCAATATACACTACCTTGGTCAATCCCATATCCAAGTTTGCTTTGATGGCAACACCTATTACAAATGCTTTGAAAGATTTGCTTCCAAGGACGCACAAGAATAGGTTGACCAGCATCTTAGTAAGCACAGTCTTGGTAATGAGCACTACCATTGTTGCCCTTGCTGTTCCTTTCTTTGGGTCTCTCATGTCCCTGGTTGGAGCCTTTCTAAGTATCACAGCTTCTATTCTGCTTCCATGCTTGTGCTACTTGAAGATTTCAGGCACTTACAGGAAATTTGGGGGTGAGACGGTAGCCATTATCATGATAATAATGGCAGCTATAGTAATGGCAATTTCTGGGACCTACGTCTCTCTCATGGAAATAGTCCAACATTTGTAAAGGACAATGCATGGTCCACTCTCTTAACTATCAATTTCAAGAAAAAAAAAACTATTTTTGTAACATCACCATAGTGTATATAGCTTAAAAGTTAAGAGTGTCACTAAAAAACAAAATCATTAAATAATAATTAAATTTAAAAATAAAAGATAATGAATCACTGTATTAATTAAATTAGATATTAATTTAAAAATTAAAAAATTATTAATATCTAATATAATTTTTATTAATAATAAAATATTATAAAATAGTTTCTAAATTAATATCTAAATTAACTAAAAAGTTTTAACTACTAATATTTTAGATTTTAAATGAATAGTTCACTACGAGAAAATTATGAAATAAAAACCAATTTTAGAGACCAAAATTAGTTGTTATAGTAACTAAATTAGAGACCATTTTATAAACTAAAAAAAATTAATTTGCAAATTAGTTTATATTATTGTTAAATAGTTTTTAAATTGGTATCTAAAGTTTTAACTACCAATTATTTAAATTTTAAATTTGGTAGCAAAAACTTTAGTTGCTAATTAGATACCAATTTAGAAACCATTTAACAATAATAGAAACTAATTTAGAAATCAAACATATTTTTAGTCTCTAAAATAGTCTCTAATTTAGTCACTATAACAACTAATTATTTTTGTCTCTAAAATTGGTTTCTATTTCATGATTTTCTTGTAGTGGTCAAAAGACTAGTAGAGACTAATTTAGAACACAAGTAATTAGTAGTTAAAATTCCTTTGTAGCTAATAGGTAGATACCAATTTAGAAACTACTTTCTAAATTTTTATTAATAATAAAAAATATTTTAAATATCAATAATTTTTTAATTTATAAAATGATATTTAATTTAGTTAATATATTAATTAATTATTTTACTTTTAAAATTAATTTTTATTTAATGGTTTTTTTAGTTTGATTAGAAAGTAAGTATTAGATAGGTTTGTGAATATTTATTTTTTACAAACAAAATAATGTTTTTTATCGGCCAAGACAAACCAAATATAATTAATTATTTAAATATGGAAAGTGCAAAAATTTGGAGAGAAAAGGCTCATACGTGTAACAAATATGTATTTTCAGTATAGTCCCTCCATAAGTTAAGTGTGCCGTTAGTGGAATACATGAAAAAGAAATGGTAAAGTTAGATAGAAGAAAGAGGTGTAAAATAGGATTTACTTGGATAACAAACTGAACATATTTAAAATAGAATAACTAATTATATCTAATTCTTCGTTACAGTAAATTTTTGTTCTTGGTAAAAAGTCTATCAGCAAAGTGAACAATGAGCGTGTTTTCATGTCAGGTTCACATCAACTTTCTCTTTCAACATGAATCATGCAAAATGTTAAAATAATTTTTAAAATTAAAAAAATTAAAAATGATTAAAATATTATTATTTAATAGGATGTAAAAATCATTTTCCTTACACAAAAGTGATGATGTTTTCCTTACTCTAATTTTCAACGGTTCTTACAAAAATGGATACTTTTAAAAAAAAGTCATACTCATAAAAACGACGTTTAAGAAGTAATATTTGCGCACGACTCTAGTTTTCATGATTCAATTTTCTTAACTAAGAAGTTGCACATGCAAGCAGTGCTTTCCTTTTTTGTACATTTTCATTGAAGTTGTGTTAGGGAACATTTTTAGAATTTGTTATTTTTTTAATTACGTAATTTTTGTCATACATATATTGAAGTCGTGCTTCAAAGGATATTTTTTAAATTTTTTTTTGGATGAAGCAGTGTCTACCGGTTAAATTCTCTATCTAACACTATTTACACTTTTATTTTTTTAATTAGCACTCTTTTGTTTTTATTTTTCTATCTAGCATCCTTTTATTCTTTATTTCCCTATCTAGCATTATTTTTAAAAATAAAAAATAATTTATTTATTTTTTGATAATTTTAATTTTGAATGTATTAAAAAATAAATATTTTAATGTTTAAAATAGTTAGAAATATAATTAATAAATAAAAAAATGATATTTTACAAAATAAAAATAAAAAAGTAATAAATTTAAAATGTTTAGTTTAAAATTATTTTTTTTAAGAATGAAGAAAATAAAAAATTAAACCCTACAACAACATAAAAGTTGAATTTATAAACATAAATTAGTATTTATTTTTATTATTATTGATGATGTAATCAAGTTAATTTCAAGTAAAAAATACATGACATAATTATAAAAAAGCCAAAGTCAATTAGTATTAATTAATAGTGGACACACAAATAATATTGAAGTGTGTACCTTAAATGCAAAATCCTAAAAAAAAAACTAAAACAAATATTACACTTAATACTTAAAAATGAGAAGAAAAAAATGCAAAAATAAATAAATCTAGAAAATAAAAACAACAACAATAAAATAAAAACAAAAAACAGAAATGAAAAAAGAATGACAGAAAAAAAATAATAACTAAAAACATAAAATATATAAAATAAAGGTAAAACAAAATAAGATAAAGATAAAAGATATAAAAAAATCCAAATAAGATAAATATAACAGATATAAGACGATACTAAATAAGTATATGTTAATCATAAGGAAAATAAATGAAAGATGATCATTCATTTAATATTTTCTTCAATGGTATAATTAATGACGAGAATTGCACAATCCAGTAATGTTGGGACAAGTTCTTTAGGTGTGTCTTAGTGTTTGACAATATGAACATTTTTTTTGTTCGGTCATGTTGTTCTCTTATGTCCATATCAGTTCTTATTCAACTTGATTTTTTTATATTTATGTCTTGTATTTTTTACTTGGAATTAACATGATTACATCATCAATAATAATAAAAATAAATACTAATTTATTTTTATAGATTCAACTTTTATGTTGTTGTAGAGTTTAATTTTTTATTTTCTTTATTCTTAAAAAAATAAATTTTAAACTAAACATTTTAAATTTATTATTTATTATTTTTATTTTGTAAGAACTCATTTGTTATTCATTAATTATATTTCTAACTATTTTAAAAATTAAAAATATTTATTTTTTAATGCATTTAAAATTAAAATTATCAAAAAAATATATTTATTTATTTATTTTTGAAATGGTGCTAGATAGGAAAATAAAAACAGATAGGAAAATAAAAACAAAAGAGTGCTAGATAGAGAAATAAAAACAAAAAAGTGCTAGATGGGGAAATAAAAGTGTAAATGATGCTAGATAGAGAATTTACCCAGTGTCTACCAGCATTTTTATTTTTATTATTTTTATTTTAATTGAAGGAACTTCTATTTTTTTTTTTCATTTGTTTTATGTTTTTTATTTGAATAGATAATCTAATTAATTATTTAGGGTTTAGGGTAAGTAATTATTTATATGAATTTGTCTTATCCCAACTTTTATTGATACATATTTATCAACAAATAGCATCAAAACTATAACTTCTATACTCATAGTTATGTTACAAAGCTATCGATATTCTTCTCTGTTACTTGAACTATGCTTATGCTTCGATCATTTCCCTCACAGGAGTTCTGTCTATATTAATAGAAGAAATATCAGTGAATTCTGATAATAGAGCTCTAAATTCATCTCCATTAAGGGTTTCCTTTTCAAGTAGCACATCTACTAACTTGTCAATTGCATCACGGTTACACCTTATGTGATTCTTCGCAATTTCATATGCTCTCTCTATTATCTCCCTCACTGAGTTATCAATGTCTTCAGCTAGTTTCTCTGACATTGAGTTCCTAGCCAGCATCCTAAGCACCACATCACTATTTTGCACTCCTGGATCAATCAATGCCCATGGCCCTATCTCTGACATGCCAAACACTGTTACCATCTGTTGCAAAAATCATAACAACTTTTCAGCACAATGGCATTTCTAAATCTCCCATTTTCATATATTTTGTTCACAATACTAACCTGTCTTGCTATTTGTGTAATTTGTTGCAAGTCCCCAGCAGCTCCAGTGGTTATCTCAGTTTCACCAAATATGACTTCCTCTGCTGCTCTGCCTCCTAAGCCTCCAACTATTCTAGCAAAAAGTTTGTTCTTAGAGATTAGAGAAGAATCTTCATCTGGTATGAACCATGTTAAACCCCGGGCTTGACCTCTGGGAACTAGAGTGACTTTCTGTACTGGATCATGTCCTGCGGTCAGTGTCCTACACAGAGTAAACCGTATTGACCTTCAATTTTTCTATCAACAATCGTATTTTATGTAAGCATGTGCAATTTCATGGTAAGCCACAAGAGTTCTGTTTAAGTTTTCTGTTAACACATACGTATTTGATGTACTTACGCACAAACAGCATGTCCAATTTCATGGTACGCCACCAGAATTTTGCTCCTGCCATCAGTCATCTTGGTTCCTTCCATGCCTGCCACAATGCGATCTATGGAGTCATCAATTTCTTTGATTGTGATCTTATCTTTTCCTCTTCGACCAGCAAGAATGGCAGCTTCATTCATGAGGTTTGCCAGGTCTGCACCACTGAATCCTGGAGTTCTCATAGCAATGACACTAAGAGAAACATCCTTGTCAAGCTTCTTGTTGTTACTATGAACTTTCAATATGTCTTCCCTCCCTCTTATATTTGGTAATTCAACAGTGACCTATAGGAACAAGAACAATTGTAAAACTAATCATTTATAAAAGTCACCCTGTGATTTCTGATAAGTTGAATATATAGAAAGTAAACTCATTGTCAAATATGAAAAATTTGATGAGATTTTATTATTATACCTGCCTATCAAACCTGCCAGGTCTAAGCAATGCTGAATCAAGAATTTCAGGTCTGTTAGTGGCAGCAATGACTATAACGCCAGTGTTTCCAGTAAAACCATCCATTTCAGTGAGCAACTGATTCAGTGTTTGTTCTCTTTCATCATTTCCTCCACCTATACCTGTTCCTCTCTTCCTTCCTACAGCATCTATCTCATCAATGAATACCAAACAAGGTGAATTTTGCTTGGCCATGTTGAACAAATCCCTCACCCTTGAGGCCCCTACACCCACAAACATCTCAATGAACTCTGATCCAGATAGGGAGAAGAAAGGAACCCCAGCCTCTCCTGCAATTGCCTTGGCCAGCAATGTCTTTCCAGTCCCCGGAGGCCCTACCAAAAGAACCCCTTTGGGAATTTTGGCACCAACGGCAGAAAACTTCTCTGGGGTCTTCAAGAACTCAACAATCTCCTGGAAATCTTGCTTGGCTTCATCAACTCCTGCTACATCCTCAAATGTAACTCCCGTATTTGGTTCCATCTCTAACTTTGCCTTACTCCTGAAGTTAATATGATCAAAGGAAATAATGTTAAGTTGCTCAATATACTAGTTTATGCCTATGTGGAAGTGTCATATACTTAAAAAAATACCAGTTATGCAAGAGTATGTACTCCTTTTAAAATCATCATACTTGCCATAAATGTTAACATTCTTATTGCTAACTGTGAATGCGAGTATTATTCAGAGAAAACTGAATAACTAAGTTTTGAACTGAATGGTGAGCACTATTTTTTCTCAGTTCACCTGCTTGCTGCATTTTCCCCTTCTTATCTGCTCATTTTTCTGTTATTTTGAGAATTATGAAACCATTTTTTCAAAAAATCTTCTTGAACTATTTATAAATATAACATTTTTTGAACTGTTTCATAAATTACTGCAAAATCAGTTGACAGAATTAAAACTAATTCAGGAACCGGTTGAATTGAGTTCTTGAATTATAACAAGTTTGATTCAGTTCTATGTTAAACTGAACCATCAATAGCTTTACTTAGCATATATGTTTTCTTGTTTCCTATGTTAATTTTTTAGTCAAAAAATAAGAAGGAAAATTAGAATTAAGAATACTGAAAGCCTCTGCATGCATGCCCAATATTTGCTGGTTGCTACACATACTTATTGCTAGTCATACCTTCCTGGTCCAAAGGGCAAGTTGGGGCCACCAGCAGGATTATTAGTTGATGTCATCATGAGTAGAGAACCAAGCAAAATCAAGGGAAAGGCCAAGTTTCCCAACAAGTCAAGTAGAGCAGGCCACCAACTAACTTCCAAGGGATAAGCAGCAAAATCAACATTTTTATCCTTCATTTTCCTGATCAAGTCCTGAGGCAAACCAGGTAACTGAATTTTGACCCTTTGGATTTTTTCCAATGTTGGATTATATATCTCTGCAATAGCAACTGTTCCATTCTCAAAAAGGTCCACCTTCTTGACAGCACCTTCATCCAAGTATTGCAGGAACCTTGAGTAAGAGATTCTGCTTGATGTGGAAGCAGCTGGGCTCTCAGGCTCAGCTCTTGTGGGTTGAGCAACAGAAAGTTCCAACCCAGTAACAGCAGAGGATAAAAGCTTCCTCTTGCTGATGACTTTGTTATCTAACAAAGATTGTTGCAATAATTTCTGTCTGTGGTTGGCTTTTGAGAGGTGGGGGTCCTTGGAAGGGTTTTGAGGCTTGTGGAACAAAGTGGTGGAAACTGACAAACATAGAACAGGAGACATTTTTTAACTCTAAGTGCTCACTAATTTGTTGATTGTGTATTTGCTATTTAGTGGTGAGGTGTTACTGCAAGGGAGTGATGGTAATGCACCTTTCTTCAGTGGCTTGATTAGTATGCAAGAATTTATTTGGAGGGAAGGAGTAGAGTGTGCTTAAAAAGTATAGCGAACCTTCGGGTACCTTAATTTGTAACTTTGTTTCACTAAGGTTTTTGTTCAATTGTCCAGTTTTTGGTTCAGGAAGGGTCTACTATGTTCTTGTATCTCTGGCTACTTCGTTGACCTTTCTTGAAAAAGCGAAGGGAGAAGATGGTTGTAGAAGATATCATAAATAACAACACAACCACACACTTGGAAGAACCGGAATTGGTACCGTTGATTGATTGGACTTGTTATACACCAAAATTATTCTATGTGAATTCCAGCTTAAATGTTCCCACCAAATAAATTGATATACTTTTGTTGAAATCATGGGTATGGTTTGAAATATGGTTCGAAATGAAATCAAAATATTATAGATTGAAATGAAAATCGAATGAATGTGATTGGAAATAGATATATATCATCTATAAGTTTGTACAAGACTCTATAGAATTTTATTGTAATAAACCGTAGTAACTGAGATATTACAATTATAAATTTAAATTTTTTTATTATAGTTTAGACTCCTTCAGATTTTTCACATTTATTAATTTTTTTAGTAAATTTTTTTTATTTTTTTATTAGTTATTTGTTATTTGTTATGTAATATTTTATTTATTTATTTTTATTAGGTGTTATTTTTTTTATAGATAAGTTTGTATTATAGATAGATAGATGAGAGAAACCCTTACATTTTATTCGTCTTATTATGAAATCAAGGTATTGTGTTGCCAGTTTTCTCCATAGGTGTAACTTCACTAGATTTTTTTTAATAAAAACTCAACTAAAAATACCAAATTCATAATAAAAAACTTAAAAACTCAATTAAACCTTATCTCACTTAAATATATTCGTTCTAATTTCTCAATACACTCTTCATTATTGGATAAATGTTATGTTTGTCCTTTTAAAAAAGCAACAATCAACTTTATTTTGTAAAACTCACCTAAAGTTTTTCAATAATAAAAAGTTCATCGCTAAGATTTTTCTTATTTTTATTTAGAACACATATTCCCGAAAAAATACGTGTTTAATATAATTATACGTTTAAACGAACCTAAAAAATATTTAGATAGATCGGTTTATGCTTTAAATTATTAAAACATTTATTATTTGATCTTTTACAATTTATGTAATTATAACATCTTTGTTATTCGTCATTAAATGTTATTTTAATGTTGAATTCTTCAATAATATTTTTTTTTTAATTCATAAATATTTAAAAGAGTACATGTAGAAGTATTAAAATATTTTAGTTTAAAGATAGAGAGATTATAGTCCAATGTCTTTTGCCATCAAAAGAGGAAGAAACATAAAAACCATTAATGAGAAATAAAGAGAAGCAAAAAGAGTGAGCGATGAGGGATGACAAGTTAAACATCCTAAGAACTTTCATAAAAAAAATTCAAACTAGTATAAGTGAGATTGGAATGAAGAACTCATGTGAAAAGAACATGTCTTTTAATTGTGCTTTGTTTATCCAGTGATGAAGTTACTTACAAAAGATAACATAACAACTAACTTTTCTCTGTTGAAATGTGTTATGGGAGTTAAAAAGATAAGGACAAAATTAGGAAGATTATTAGCACATGGAATTCTATTATGGAAGCAGACCACGTGGCAAAGGATGTGGGAAAAGGAAAAAACATGCAAGAAAGAGATAACCAATTTTCTGTAAGGCATTAAGTTTGGGATTGGAAGTGTTAGGAAAATGTTATTTTTTGACAATTGCAAATTAAAATGACACATTTTATGATTTGATGAATATAATTTTAAAATTATTCTATTTTATTATAAAGTTTTTTTTTTCAATTAATCTGTTACATGATTGAAATAATATAAGATATGATAAATGAGTTGTTGTAATTTCTTCTATCTTAACTCTCTTGAAGGGTCTATCATTTTATCTCTATCGTTACTTAAATACTCTTTCATAGTCAGTTTCTCTCACTCTAAGTTCTTATGTAAATAATACAAATATTAGTTATTTATTAAAAATCTAAATGTAAATCTAAGTTTTTACTAAAAATAAAGATTCATAAGTATAGTCTTAAAACTTGGATAATATATAAACTCATTTTTCATATTAAAAATGATGTCAATCTTTATACCAGTTTAACTCAAGTATAATTATTGTTAAGTCTACCAGAATCTTTCTCTAAAGACCTAACAAAGTTGCTACTAAGTTTCTTATTTCGGTGGTTAAATATTGTTGCATTAATTACATAATCATTCACTGAATGTAGTCACTCATTTTACAGTTTTGAAAATTTTAAAAAATGGTGTAATTTAAAATTACATGAATGAATAATTAGAGAAAAAATATATATGGATAGGAGTACACGACTACATTTTTTGATCGTGAATGCTAAATAATTTGTGTTAACTTAAAAAAAATCATTATCTATTAGAGTTACCAAAAGTTCTCTAATTAAAGTCGATCAAATAGACTTTTAATTCTAACTTTTGAGCACATGATAAAATCACATGACACGATAACTTTTCAGCGTCACTTGTTTTAAAGCACCTTGAGAATCACGCGCCCATGCGTGATTAGTTTTATCTTACTCAAATCGGACCCATGACTAGCTTAAAAGTTTGTATTTTATGTTGTTAAAACTTTTTTGTTCATGATAAGAGCCAAATTGTAAACTACAAAAAGCATAACGAAACTTAATGGATATTAAAGGCGAGTTTTTATAGGTGGGTTAACAAATAAAAACAACTTTAAAATCTAACAAAGAGACGTGATTCCATGCACTGTTTTTTTTTTTTCCTTGTACTAAAATGTTTCCGAATTCGTTGTGAAAAATCCGTCTAATAAATGTTAAACATATGCAAGCTTTTCTATCGAGAAAGAACAAGTTTTGTTTCTTGTTACGTGGGTAAATCACAATTCAAAAGGTTATTTATGTGGCCCATATTATTGACAGCAGAAGTTAGTTCCTACAAGAAAGTGAAGAATTCCGGTGCAAATTTAATGTATAATTAGAGCTGTTCCATCACCAACTTCAATCAATCCTCAGAGATTTTTCCAACTTTCTTTTAAACTTTTTTCCCATATCAATCTCCCTATGCAGTTTTGCTCAAATGTCAGAAAAACATTCCAACAATGTGCCTTTACTAGCCGAGCATGGTGAGTTGGCGCATGCTATCCAAGACCATAAAACCATAGCCTCTCATTCTTCTGTCCAAGATAGTACTGTATCCTTCTTTTACACCTATCTTAATGGAATCAATGCAATAGCAGGTTTCATTATTTACAACACATGCTCTTTATCTATGTTTATTTCAGCTTTTTCTAAAGAAATACTAAACCTTTTTTTGTTGCCTCAATGTTTGGTTTGAAGGTGTTGGTATACTCTCAGTTCCATACGCTCTTGCATCAGGAGGGTGGTTAAGCTTGGTTCTTCTGTTTGGTATGGCCACTGCAGCATTTTACACCAGCACGTTGATGAAAAGATGCATGGATATGAATTCGAATATCAGAACCTATCCTGATATAGGTGAACTTGCATTTGGAAAGATAGGAAGGCTAATAGTGTCACTATCCATGTACACAGAGCTATATTTAGTTTCAACAGGATTCTTGATTCTTGAAGGTGATAACTTGAGTAACTTGTTTCCCAATGCGGAGGTTCAGGTAGCTGGCTTAGCAATTGAAGGGAAGAAATTCTTTGTGATATTGGTTTCCATTATCATTTTGCCCACAGTTTGGTTGGATAACATGAGACTACTCTCTTATGTATCTGCAAGTGGAGTATTTGCTTCTGCTTTCATCATCCTTGCAATAACATGGACTGCAACATTTGATGGAGTTGGTTTTCATCATAAAGGAACTCTTGTGAATTGGAATCGTCTCCCCACAGCTGTTAGCTTGTATGCCTTTTGTTATTGTGCACATCCCATCTTTCCCACCTTGTACAATTCCATGACAAACAAACATCCCTTCTCGAATGTAAGTATTTTTTTGTGTGTTTGATTTGAATAACACTGCTCAATTTAATCCTACATATGTAATGAATTTTACTTTTGATAACACTAGGTGTTACTTGGATGCTTTCTCTTAACCACTGCGGGTTATGCATACATGGCTATAATCGGTTATCTAATGTTTGGTGATGAGGTTAAATCACAAGTAACATTGAACCTGCCTCTGAACAAAGTTAGCTCAAAATTAGCAATATACACTACCTTGGTCAATCCCATATCCAAGTTTGCTTTGGTGGCTACACCTATTACGAATGCTTTAAAAGACTTGCTTCCAAGGAGGTACAAGAATAGGGTGACCAGCATCTTTGTAAGCACAGTCTTGGTAATGAGCACTACCATTGTTGCCCTTGCTTTTCCTTTCTTCGGGTCTCTCATGTCCCTGGTTGGAGCCTTTCTAAGTGTCACAGCTTCTATTCTGCTTCCATGTTTGTGCTACTTGAAGATTTCAGGCACTTATAGGAACTTTGGGTATGAGACTGTATCCATAGTGATAATAATAATGGCAGCTATAGCAATGGAAATATCTGGGACCTACACCTCTTTCATGGAAATAGTACACCAACTGTAGTATGAGAGGACTACCACCTCAGTTCAACTATGGTCCCAATCAAATACAAAATTGTGCATGAAGAATCCCTCACTCCATTAAATTGAAATAATAACTCACATGAATAAAAAGAGTTCAGTATGTAACAAATAAAAGAGCAACTGTTATTGTTTCTATTTTCTATTCTAAATTTCATTTAAAAAGTAAATAACAATATTAGGAAAATTAATTTTTTCCCTTTAACAGATAAAAGGAATAATCTATGATTTTGGATTTCAAAATAAAAGAAGTTAGAGTTCTAACATTTGAATCTATGTTAAAGAGTAAGTGATAGAGACCCAAATAAAGTGTGCTAGTTTCTTTTTATCTGTCGGGAAAAAAATTGTTTTTTTAGAATCTAAATAACATTTTTATTATATATTTTCTATTACACCCTATATTTGTGTTTGGGGGAAAGAGGTAACGAAAAAATGGAAATTATATAATTATTTTATTAAAAGTAGAAAATTACTATATTTTTTCTACAAAATAACCTTAAAAAGACATATACAAAAGAACTAAAAGAATAATTTTTGAACAATTCTTACGTACCCACATACTTAATACCTCATGTGCGCATATTTACTGAAATCGCATGTCATTCTCGATACTCATATTGTTTATTCTCATTTTTTAGTAATTAGCACCTAATTAGTCTATTTTTTTAATGAGTGTGTGCAAACATAAAACTTTAGGTTTGCAGGAATATCAGAAAAATTGATATTTTTTCGTAAAATGGGAATTTTCAAAGCGATAAACACACATGAAAAACTCCTAAGTCACAATTCAGTTTATTCTGATAGATCTTATTCACTAATGCAAAAAAATAAATAAGTTATGTGTGTGATGCATGACTGAATCATTAAAATGTGTCTGAATTCAAATCCTGATAGACAAATGTTCTAATGTCGCAAAAGATGTTTTTGAGTGAGAAAGAAATGTTCTTTTCTTGATCAGATTAATGGCTTCGAATTGGACTTGTCGAACGAACATAAACTCATGCACGTGAGTTTTTCACATCTACATAATTTAAAGATTTTAATGTTTCCTTTTTAATATTTCACAATCTTTCCATCTTAGGGTCCCATGATTTTGCTTCCTGTAACATTTATATAAAAAATTTTTACTAAAATTTGTATTGTAACATTTAAGTAAATGTAATTGTGAAAATGTTACTAAAGATAAATAATGCTGTAGTGTGCTCCCATCACTATTAACATATTAAAATATATCACACCATTATCATCGTTGTTCTACCATCATCAGTGTAGAAGAGAGAGAGGAAGAAAGAGATAGAGAGAACTCACTGTGAAAAAAAATCTTTTAGTAAAGTTTGTTACAGAAAACTCATTTAAAAAAAACGTATTCTAGAAGATATATATATATATATATATATATATATATATATATATATATATATATATATATAAAAAAAATCTCTATATAAAAAAATTTATTTCACAATGTTTTTTTTTTTTAAATTTTTTTTAGAAAAAAACATTCCAC